>ENA-UOOE01001888-UOOE01001888.1-fermentation-metagenome-genome-assembly--contig:-NODE-1888-length-16399-cov-5.848079_pt1 | contig 16399 bp, 12 predicted proteins | sample MGYA00245776_ERZ724021 | MGnify/ENA primary metagenome ERZ724021 (study PRJEB28704, sample SAMN03018321) | fermentation metagenome | biome: anthropogenic terrestrial biome; feature: soil; material... | reverse complement strand
CATCGGGTTTATTTATGCCTTCCGGCATTCCAATGGCAGCCCGGAGCTCCGGGCTCTCCCAGAAAACCCCCAGGCTTGCGGCGAGATGCCCTCCGGCAGAAAATCCGCACACGGCAATCCGATCCGGATCCAAATCCCATTTCTCTGCATTCTCCCGGATCAGCCACATTGCCCGAAAGAGATCCAGCAAAGGCTCCGGATATCTCGCAGACGGCGCAACGCGATATCTTAAAATAAACGCGTCAAAGCCTGCCGCAAGAAACCGCATGGCCACCGGCTCGGCTTCGCGATCGGACACAAACCGGTAGGCACCGCCGGGACAGATCAGAACGGATGCCCTTTTTGGCCGGAAATTCGATTCTGCAATGTCGTCCAGCAGGTAAGTTGTCAGGGTCGGCTGGCCGGCGTTGCTGTGATCCTGCGCATAGTCCGTACCGTCCCATATTTTTATCTTTTGATTTTGCATTGTTTCCCTCTTCCCAGTTTGATCCCAGTTGGATCTCAATCTATAAATAGCATTCTTAATGCAATATTGTTTCGGTATTTCTTTTTTCGTTTCATTCAATGCATTCTGCCCTGTCCTACACTATTATTCCGATTCTCCTTTTTCTATGCTTTTTCCATTGCCATTTCCTCTTCCCGGTAAGGCTGCATCAGGGATTTCAGCACGGAATAATCCCGTATCCCGTTATCCAGCCAGGTATCCTCCCGCTCCCTCGGTAAAATCACGGGCATCCGGTCATGGATCGGGAAAATCAGAGGATTGGGTGTCGTGGTAAGGATGGAAAAAGCCGGATAGGAGTCTCCGTTCCGGTCAAGAAAATCTTCGTAAATCCCCGCTATGGAAAAAATGGGAGCCTGCTTCATGTGAACTCGATATTTTGTACTTTCCCTCCCGGCCCGGCTCCACTCAAAAAAAGCATTGGCCGGTACAAGACAGCGTTTCTGACGAAATGCCTTTCGGAACATGGGTTTATAATCCACTGTTTCCCCACGGGAGTTGATAATCAGGCCTTTCCCATTGGGAGATGCGAACCCCCATTTCATGGGAACCAGTTCCTTTTCTGTCCGATTTATGACAACCGGTACCGTGTTGGATGGGAAAATCTCCGACATATGGTCCGGCGTCCGCGATGCATCCCATCCTTTGACAATCCCATAATACTGCAGGATTTCCTCCATATCCGCATCAAGCTGATATCTGCCGCACATTTTCAGATTCACTCCTTCCGCCAACCTGTCCGGTTCCTTTGATTATTTTATTTACCCTATATACTATATCACAATTTAAAATGTACTTCCATGCCGACAAAACGGGCGGCGGCCTAAGATGTTGTGCACAGCCTCTCCAGTTCCTGTTCAAACCGGGAGTCATCCAGATGATTTCGCCTGGACGGCCCGGAATGCCTGCCGCCGGCCCTTCGGATTTTGGCATTCACATGCCGTTCCATCAGCAGACGGTCCATATTGTTTTTCGTATAAACCATCCCGCCGGGATGGACGGCACAGGCCCCCCTGGCGAGCACCATGGCAGCCAGACCGTAATCCTGGGTAACCACAATATCATCCTTCTCCGTGCGGTTCACCAGGGCAAAATCCACTGCATCCTTTCCTTTTCCGATGATCACCACTGTGGCATCCTCCTCCTCCAGCACATGACTGGTGTCAATAAAAAAAATAACCGGCAGGGAATGCTTTTTTGCAACTCGCAAAATGATGTCCTTTACCGGACAGGCATCCGCATCTACCAGTATTTTTCTTCCGCTTTCTTTTTTATCCACCACAAAGCCCCCTGTATCCTTCAAAACCTTTCTTCATACTGTAATACTGTATCAAGTGCATTGAGCTGTAAAAATCCAGGAAACGCTTTCTGCTAGATCAGACTGACAATCGTGACTTTGGATCCGTCATATACCTTCAGCACATGCCGCTTTGCATCGTACTCCACATACCCGGAACCGATGGTCAGGGTGGGCTCCTGCCCCAAAGCATAAAACACGTCATCTGAAATGGTCCGGACACATTCCCATCTGTCCTTCGCGTCAAGGGAATGCCACTGTTCTGCATCCATGTTCAGAAAATCATTCAGCCCATCTACATTTTCCAGAGCAACTGCAACCTCCTGAACGATATCGGGATATTCCCTGCCAAATCGCACACCCATTGTTTTCTCCTTTCCGGTTTTCCGTACGCCTGTTTTCTGACTTCCCGTTTTAGGGTTTCCATGTCTTGCCTTCTCAATACCAAACCATGGTTTTGCTCTCTCTTTTCAATCAATTGTATTACCGGTTCTATCACGCTGAAATGGAAGGAGGAATTTCCATGAACCGAATATCGGAATGCTTGTCGGCGATCCTCTGCACCGCCCATTTATCATGGAAAAGCACCACCGGCCGCTGGTAGGAGTCCTCCACCAGCACCGCCTGATCGGTATAGGCGAGCACATCCCCTGTTATTTTGCCGTCCAGAACCCATCTGGCCGCAGTATAGGGCAGCGTATGAATCTGAATCTCCACTCCGTATTCGTTCTTCAGCCGGTAGGACAGCACTTCAAACTGCAGAACGCCCACCACCCCGATGATCAGGGTTTCCGCGCCGACATCCGGCTGCTTGAAGACCTGAATGGACCCTTCCTCCGCAATCTGCCGGATCCCCTTGAGAAACTGTTTCCTCTTCATGGCATCCACCAGCCGTACTCTTGCAAAATGCTCTGCCGGGAACATCGGGATTCCCTCAAAGGTAAAATCCTGATTGCCTTCCAGCAGGGTATCACCAATATGGAAAATTCCCGGATCAAAGATTCCGATAATGTCGCCCGGATAAGCTTCGTTCACAATCATGCGGTCCTGTGCAATGAACTGCTGCGGCTGACTGAGACGAACGTTTTTTCCTTCCCGGACATGCCGGACCTCCATGCCCTTTGTGAATTTACCGGAGCAGATCCGGATAAAGGCAATCCGATCCCGGTGAGCCGGGTTCATATTTGCCTGTATTTTGAACACAAATCCGGAAAAGGAGGGACTTTCGGCAGATACCGTACCCTGGGAGGTGGTCCGGTTCGATGGGGAGGGGGCCATCCTGAGGAAATTCTCCAAAAAAGTCCGAACGCCGAAATTGGTCATGGCACTTCCAAAGAAGATCGGAGTCAGCTCCCCGGCCAGTACCTCCTCCATACGGAATTCATCGCCTGCCCCGTCCAGAAGCTCGATCTCCTCCCGCAGCTGCTGATAGAGGAGCTCGCCCAGCAGCTCCCGGAACTTCGGGTCCTCCGGACTTCCGATGGTGGCATCCACCTTGCTCCGTCCGTGATTCCCACCCCGAAAAGCTTCAATCTGCTTTGTTGCCCGGTCATACACGCCTTTGAAGTTTCCCTCCGTACCGATGGGCCAGTTCATGGGATAGGAGCGGATCCCCAGTACATTTTCAATTTCCTCCATCAATTCGAAGGGATCCCTGGACTGCCGGTCCAGCTTGTTGATAAAGGTAAAAATCGGAATGCCCCGCATTTTGCATACCTGGAACAGCTTGATCGTCTGCGCCTCCACTCCCTTCGCCCCGTCAATCAGCATTACCGCACTGTCCGCTGCCATCAGCGTACGATATGTATCCTCACTGAAATCCTGGTGCCCCGGTGTATCCAGAATATTGATCCGGCATCCGTCATAATTAAACTGCATCACACTGGAGGTAACGGAAATTCCCCTTTGCTTTTCGATTTCCATCCAGTCCGAAACCGCGTACTTCCTTGATTTTCTGGACTTTACCGTACCGGCCAGGCGGATGGCGCCGCCATAGAGCAGCAGTTTTTCCGTCAGGGTCGTCTTCCCTGCATCCGGATGGGAGATGATTGCAAACGTCCTCCGCCGATGAACTTCCTTCCTGATTTCCTCTTCCAATTCCAAAATATTTACACATCCTTGCTGATTTTCAATTTCTGTTGTCCGTCACACGACAATTACTGCTTTATCCGGTCCCTGTTGGGACCATCCTTATTTTATCATTTTATTATACATCCATTCTTCCCGTCAAACAAAAAAGAAAAGGCGGGGAATATTGCTCCGCCGCCTTCCTTTGCTCAGGACAGTTTTTCGATTCGGATTCCGGTATCGTGACCATTCAGGCTGACCTTTTCCAGGCTATCCTCTTCCGTCTGCTCCATTTCCAGAGCCAGCGTCTCCTTCATGATAAACTTCCTGTGGACCTTTACGGCTTTCTGCACCGCATCATCCGCGTTCAGCACAATCCGGATATGATCCATCACCTCATAACCGTTGTTCTTGCGCATCTGCTGGACTTTGGAAACCAGCTCCCTGGCCAGACCTTCATCGATCAGATCCGGTGTCAGGGATGTTTCCAGGACAACAAATCGATTGTTTTCCGCGGCAATGTCAAATCCTTTTTTGGCGGATATGATAATCTGTACATTTTCCTTACTGATCGGATACTTCTTACCGTCCAGGTTTACGGTCATGGTCTCTCCCTCTTCCAGCTTCGGAGCTACATCGGAGGCATCCATGGCGGCCAACGCTTTGGCGAACAACCTGATTCGGGAACCCAGAACCGGTCCCGCCACCTTGAAGTTCGGCTTCATCCGGAAATCCATATACTCTTTCAGATCCCTGGCAAAGCCAACCTTTTTCACGTTGAGCTCTTCCCGGATCAACGGCGCCAGATGAGCAACCCGGGATTCGTATTTGCCGTCCATGAGGATCTCCTGAATCGGCTGACGTACCTTGATGCGGGCAGATTCCCTGGATGCCCTGCCCAGTGCGACAAGATTGCGGACCAAATCCATAGTCTCCTCCAGCTCCGGGTCGATCTGCTCCGGGTCTGCCGTCGGGTAATTGCTTAAATGTACGGAAAGCTCCCCGGTCAGATTCCGATAGATTTCCTCGGAAAGAAATGGTGCAAAAGGCGCCATCATTTGCGCAAAGCCCACCAATATCTCATAGGTGGTATTGTAAACTGCCTTTTTGTCCTCCGTCAGTTCGGATGCCCAGAATCTCCTTCTGGACCGGCGGATGAACCAGTTGGAAAGGTCTTCATTGACAAAGTCCTGCATCCTGCGAACGGTACGGGTCATGTCATACTTCTCCAGATCGTCCTCCACCGCCGCCTTCAGACTGTTGAACCGGGACAGGATCCAGTGATCCATCTCCGGCCTCTGTTCGTAAGGTACAAAAAACTCCCTGGGGTCCACCCCATCCGTGTTGGCATACAGGGTAAAGAAATTGTAGACGTTCCTTACGGTGCCGAAAAATTTGCTCTGCACTTCCCTCAGGCCGTCCAGGTCAAAACGGGTCGGCGTCCAGGGCGGAGAGACATACAGCAGATACCAGCGCAGGGTATCCGCCCCGTACTTATCAAACAACTCGAAGGGATCCGCCGTATTGCCCCTGGATTTGGACATCTTGCTGCCTTCCTTATCCAATATGAGATCATTGACCAATACCGACCTGTAAGGAGCTTTCCCGGTAACAAAGGTGGAAATGGCCAGCAGGGAATAGAACCATCCGCGGGTCTGATCGATTCCTTCGCAGATAAAGTCCGCCGGGAACAATTCGTCAAAATCCTCCTTGTGCTCAAAGGGATAATGCTGCTGGGCAAAGGGCATGGAGCCGCTGTCAAACCAGCAGTCAATGACATCCTTTACCCTTGTCATCGTTTTGCCGCATTTGTCGCAGACAAGGTGAACATCATCCACATAGGGCCGGTGAAGATCAATGGATTCGTCAATATCCTCCACAGCCCGCTCCACCAGCTCCCTGCGGGAACCAACACTGGTGGTGTTGCCGCATTCGCAGCGCCAGATATTCAGAGGGGTCCCCCAGTACCGGCTCCGGGATATGGCCCAGTCATTCAGATTCTCCAGCCAGTTCCCAAACCGCCTTTCCCCGACAAAGGCCGGATACCAATCCACTCCGTTGTTGTTCTTGATCAGCTGATCCCGGAGTTTGGTCATCTCGATATACCAGCTGGGCTTCGCGTAGTAAAGCAGCGGGGTATGGCATCTCCAGCAGTGCGGATAATTGTGCACCATCTTCTGCTTCCGGAACAGCTTGCCGTTCTCCGCCAGCCATTGGATGACCTCCGGATCCGCATCCATAACGAACGTACCCTTCCAGGGGGTACAGGTATATTTCCCGGTATCGTCCACAGGCTGCAGAACGGGCAGACCGTATCGCCTCCCGGTCTGATAGTCATCTTCCCCGAAGGCCGGTGCCGTATGCACAATCCCCGTGCCGTCCTCCGTGGTAACATAATCCGCCACCGTGACATAAAAGGCCTTTTTGTCGGTGGAAACAAAGGGCATCAGCTGTTCATATTCCATATACTCCATGTCTTTGCCCTTTCTCTCATCCAAAACCTCATATTCGCCGCCCAGAACCCGGGGGGCCAGATGTTTTTCAATATAATAAACCGTTCCTTCAAACCGGACTCTCTGATACGTCGCATCCGGATGTACGGTCAGGGCCACATTGGAAGCCAGGGTCCACGGCGTCGTGGTCCATACCAGGAAATATTCGTCGGCATTCTTTCGCTTGAATTTGACATACACCGTCGTGGTCCTGATCTCCTCATAGCCCTGTGCCACTTCATGGGAAGCCAGACCGGTGCCACAGCGGGGGCAGTAAGGAAGGATCTTGTGTCCTTCATAGATCAGCCCTTCCTTATTGAAACGGTCCAGAATCCACCATACCGTCTCAATATAGTTGTTATCCAATGTGATATAGGGGTGGTCCATATCAATTTCATAGCCCATTCGTTCCGTCATTTCACGCCAAAGGGACTCGTATTCAAATACGGACTCCCGACATTTCTGATTGAAGGCGGAAATGCCATATTCTTCGATATCCCGCTTGTTGTGCAGGCCCAGCTTCTTTTCCACCTCAATCTCCACCGGCAGGCCGTGAGTATCCCATCCGGCCTTCCGCCGGACCTGACAGCCTTTCATGGTCTTGTAACGGCAGACGGAATCCTTCAGGGTCCTGGCAATCACATGATGAATCCCGGGACGCCCGTTGGCAGTTGGCGGTCCTTCATAAAAAATGAAAGGTTTCCCGCCCTTTCTTGTCTCAATACTTTTGTCCAGTATATGAATCTCATTCCAATACTTTGAGATCCTTTTCTCATTGTCGCTGACCGACTGACCGGATAATGCCCTGAACTTCTCCATTCTTGATCCATTCCTTTCGCTTTGCTTCTTTTTCCATTTGCCCAGAGAACTTTTCCAAATAAAAAATCCCCCGGCCTATGCCAAGGGACGAAAATTACCGCGGTACCACCCATCTTATAAGAACAAACAACAGGAAAACGTCCTGTTGTTCTTTTCCTATCACTCTTTCCTAACGCTTTTCTGCGGGGACAGTCTACTCCGAAAAAACAATATCATAAAAACCAATACCATGATTTTTCGTTTCCATGCCCGGCTCCAAGGAGATCTTCCTGTCAGGAAATCATCACGGCTTCCCACCATCCGCCGTGTCTCTGGAAATCCTGTCCTGCAGTACTGTCCTTTTCATCGCCTTTTTCAATATTCTTTGTGTTTTATCGTATAATAAAGTGGAACGTTTGTCAATTTTATTTTCACTTTTTTCATTTATTTATGATAGAGTGGAACGTTTGTCAATTTTATTTTAACACCGGTTGTTAAAAACATTCAATTTCCCCAATAATATATGGAAGCGAAGCCCTGGCTATCCTGTAAATATAAAATCCGTGGGATTTCCGACATTGTTTAAAAAAGTTCGCTGTTGTGAAAAATGACATTCTATCGTAGAATAATAGATACGGTCATGCTCACCGATATCCGATAAAAAAAGCAAGGTCCAAAGAGAACCAGGATCGACTAATGAGGAGTGATTGCATTGAAAGGGATTCAAAAACTGGAAAGAAAGTTCGGGCGATATGCCATTCAGGATCTGATGTTATACATCGTCATATTGAATGCCGTCGTATTTTTTACCAATTTCCTGGTACCGCAGAGCAACCTGTACGGCAAGTTTGCCCTGATTCCATCCAGGGTGCTGCACGGAGAAATATGGCGTCTGGTTACCTTTTTGTTTCTGCCTTCCACAACAAGTCCGATCCAGATTGTGTTCACCCTGTACTTTTACTATCTGGTGGGCAGCAACCTGGAACATCAATGGGGCAGTTTCCGCTTTAACCTGTATTACCTGATCGGCGTACTCAGCACCATTGCCGCCGCTTTCATCGGCCGCAGTCCGGTTACGGCCGAACATCTGAACCTGTCCCTGTTTCTGGCGTTTGCCTATCTGTTTCCCAACTTTGAGATCCTTTTGTTCTTTATCCTTCCGATCAAGGTAAAATATATCGGATGGTTCAACTGGGCATTTCTTGCGTTTTCCATCCTGTTCAATCCGTGGCCATGGAAGCTAAGCGCCATTGCTTCCATCGTCAATTACCTTGTTTTCTTTGGGCCGGATCTGATTCAGAGCCTGAAGCTTCGCCGAACCACCTACAAAAATCGAAAGCGGTTCCGTGACGCATCCCGGAAAAACCGCTGGTAATGGATTCCGGAGACGGACCGATCAGAACAGAAGCAGGCTGATGGCCATCACAATCATGCCCGAGATCAATCCGTAAATTGCCAGGTGATGCTCCCCATATTCCTCGGCAGTGGGCAGCAGCTGGTCAAACGAGATATAAACCATAATACCTGCGATTGCTGCAAAAACGATCCCGAACAGCGTTTCCGACATAAACCGGGCAAGAATCAGATAGCCAAGAAGAGCGCCGATGGGTTCCGTGAGCCCGGATAGAAAGGAATACACAAAAGCTTTGGATCTGCTTCCCGTGGCATAGTAAACCGGCATGGAAACGGAAATGCCTTCCGGAATGTTGTGAATGGCAATGGCGATGGCAATCCCCATTCCCACGCTGGGGTCCCGCAGTGCAGACATAAAAGAGGCAAACCCTTCCGGAAAGTTATGAATGGCAATGGCCAGTGCGGTCATCAACCCTGTCCGCATTAGCTTGTTTTCCCTTTCCTCTTCGGATTCCTGTACCGGAATTCCCTGTGCTTCCTGTGCGACTTCTGCCTCATGTGCATCCTCTACCTCATGAATATCTTCTACGGTATGCACCTCATGGGGATTTTCCGCTTCCGGCACCAGCTTGTCAATCAATGCAATGATGAGCATACCGCCGAAAAAGGAGGCAGCCGTTACCCAGGAACCCGGTTTGGTGCCAAGCTCTGCTGTCAGGGCATCCTGAGCCTGGGAAAACAACTCCACAAATGAAATATAAACCATAACCCCTGCCGAAAACCCCATGGCAACTGACAGGAACTTTTTATTGGTGCGCTTCGCAAAAAAGGCAATGGCGCCGCCAATTCCGGTGGCAAGCCCGGCAAAGAGCGACATCATCAATGCTGTCAATACTTTTGGGTCCATATAATTCCCTCCGTTTTCTTCCTGCTGTCTTCCATTCCTCTTCTGTCTTCCCTGATCCCTCTGTCTTATCTTACTACGCTATCCTATTGCTGTCCATTTCCTCTCCATCCTCTTAATGGATAACCCGATTTACAGAAAGAAAACAATGGATCCGCTATTTAACGGACCTATTTGGCACTTTACCTGAAGACTTCCCGGATGGGGCCGCCGCCCAGGCATTCCTCCCCCTGATAAAGCACGACAAACTGACCGGGGGTTACGGCTTTCTGGGGCTTGTCAAACGCCACCCGGCAGGTATCCTCTCCGGTAACCTCCACCCGAACCCCCTGATCCGGCTGGCGATAACGGAACTTGGCATGGCAGAAAAAGGTCCCCGCAGGAGGCTGTCCCGCCACCCAGTTCATCTGATCGGCGGACAGGCCGGCGGAATACAGGGCAGGATGATGCACTCCCTGTACCACATACAGGATATTGTGCTTCAGATCCTTTTCCGCTACAAACCACGGCTCTCCGCTGCTTCCGAAACCACCGCCGATGCCAAGGCCTTTTCTCTGCCCCAAAGTATAGTACATCAATCCATCATGCCTGCCCACAACCTGCTCCGGATGATCCAGACTGCGGATTTCCCCCGGCTGCGCCGGCAGATAATGACTTAAAAATTCCTTGAAATTGCGTTCCCCGATAAAGCAGATACCGGTGCTGTCCTTACGATGGGCAGTCTCCAGCCCGGCTTCCTCCGCAATCCTGCGGACTTCCTTTTTCTCCATATTCCCTACGGAAAATATGGTTTTGGACAGCGGATGCTGCCCCAGGGCACATAAAAAGTAGGACTGATCCTTTCCCCTGTCCACGCCCTTCAGCAGCCGGACTCTGTCGTCCACCCGGTCCACCCTGGCGTAATGGCCGGTGGCCAGATAATCGGCGCCGATTTTCATGGCATAATCCAGAAACATCCGGAACTTGATTTCCTTATTGCAAAGAACATCCGGATTGGGCGTCCGCCCTTTCTTATATTCCTCCAGGAAATAAGTAAAAACCCTGTCCCAGTATTCCTTTGAAAAATTCACCGAATAATAGGGGATGTCCAGTTGATTGCATACCCGGACGGCCTCTTCATAATCCTCGGTTGAAGTGCAGACGCCGTTTTCGTCCTTCTCCTCCCAGTTCTTCATAAAGACACCGATCACCTGGTATCCCTGCCTTTTCAGCAACAGGGCGGCGACAGAAGAATCCACTCCGCCGGACATGCCCACTGCCACAGTTGTTTCTGATGGTGCTTTTGCTCCGTTCAAAAGCCTCTTTCCCTCCGCTTTTTTCTTTTCTCCATTCTGTGAACTACCCATTGTCTAAAGCCAATGGGCTTCCTGCTTCTGCGACCTCGTAACCTACTATCTCCACAGGCGTTAATTCGGGCAGTCCCTGCCCTAATTCTTTGCTTTATGCTATTTGCCGCAAGCCTTCCGACAGTATATTCCATGTTCCCATGCCAATAGCATAACACAAATATCTACGTATGGCTACCTTAACCCACCGTCTAAAGCCAGTGGGATTGCGGTAGCCCTATTTCAAATAAGGTGAAATAAGTCAAGACCTCCGTTTGCCTGAAGCATTCATCAGTTCTGATGTTTGTACGATTCGTCACGGGGTATGAATAACTATGGGGTGAAATCAAAGAGTATATTTTAACAGGCTTTTATCATAATAATAACGAACCCAAAGGAGGCCGAAGCCATGGCGAAAAAAACAATTAAGCCGAAGAACTACAGAGAACCTGTCGAAAAGCACGATACCGCTTCCTGGGCCAACATAGAAAGTCTGGAGCCCGTTACCCGGGTCCACAGGCCCAGTGAGTCAGAGGTAGATAATTCCAAGGATTATGTAGACTCCAACGAAAAGTAGCAAGCGTCAAAGAAGGTAGCAGGCAGCAAAAAGGAGTATTCCCCTTTTCATTCGGGAATACTCCTTTTTTATACCTTTATTAACCTGAAACAGATTCCATTCCAATTTGTACAGACCCAACTTCATCTGACTGGAAATCTGCTCCTATTTCGAAGGATCTCACTTATTTCTTGTCCTTCGAGTAATCTTCCGCCGCCATCCGTTTGTAGCCGGCATACCGATCCTTTGCATTTTCCTCAGCTTTCCGGAACAGCTCGTCTGCCTCATCCGGGAAGGTCCTCTTCAGGGAAGTATAGCGGACTTCGGAATTGATGAAATCCTGGAACGATTCCGTGGGTTCCTTCGAATCCAGCTGGAAGGGGTTCTTGCCCTGCTCCTTCAATTCCGGATTGTACCGGTACAGATGCCAGTATCCGGATTCCACTGCACGCTTTTCCTGATGTATGCTGGTACCCATTCCGGTTCGGATGCCGTGATTGATGCATGGTGCATAAGCAATAATCAGGGAAGGACCGTCATACTGCTCTGCTTCCTTAATGGCACGGACGGCCTGGTTCATATTGGCGCCCATGGCAATCTGGGTTACATAAACATAAGTGTAGTTCATGGCCATGGCACCCAGATCCTTTTTGCGGATCTTCTTTCCGGAAGCGGCGAACTTGGCGACTGCCGCTGTGGGAGTGGATTTGGAAGACTGCCCGCCGGTATTCGAATAGACCTCGGTATCCAGTACCAGAATATTGACATTCTCTCCGGATGCAATGACATGATCCAATCCGCCGTAGCCGATATCGTAAGCCCAGCCGTCGCCGCCGACAATCCACTGAGACGGCTCAATGAGATAACTCTTCTTCTCCAGAATCTCTGCAATGACAGGATCCTTCCTGTCTGCTTCCTTTTCGATCACTTCCAGAAGCTTTGCGGAAGCATCCTTCGACTTCTCGCCATCGTCTCTGGCATCCAGCCATCCCTGGAAGGCATTCTTCAGATCATCACTGTAATCGCCCTTCAGGCCTTCCTGCATCAGATCCGCCAGCTTTTCACGAATATGCTTTACCCCAAGGAACATGCCGTATCCAAATTCCGCATTGTCTTCAAAAAGGGAGTTTGCCCATGCGGGACCTTTGCCCTGCTGATTTACGGTGTAGGGGATGGAAGGTGCACTGGCTCCGTATATGGAGGAGCATCCGGTGGCATTGGCAATCATCATCCGGTCGCCAAACAACTGGGTCAGCAGCTTGACATAGGGAGTCTCACCGCATCCCGGACATGCGCCGTTGAATTCAAACAACGGGGTGCAGAACTGACTGCCCTTCAGCGTGAACTTATTGAGCGTGCCTGACTTCTCCGTGATCGTTGTGGCGAAAGCGGCATTGTCGCACTGCTTCTCAATCTGCTCATCAGCATTCTTCATAATCAATGCTTTGCCGGGCGCAGGGCAGATATTGGCGCAGTTTCCGCAGCCGGTGCAGTCCAGCGGGCTGACCTGAATGCGGTATTGCAGGCCTTCCATGCCTCTTCCCACAGGTTTCTTTGTCTCGAATGTCTCAGGAGCCTTTTTCTGCTCCTCTTCATTCAGCAGATACGGACGAATCACGGCATGCGGGCACACAAACGAACACTGATTGCACTGGATGCACTTATCAATCTGCCATTCCGGCACGTTGACCGCAATGCCTCTCTTTTCATAAGCAGTGGTACCGGTGGGGAAAGTGCCGTCTTCCATATGGGAGTCCGTAAAGGTGCTGACCGGCAGATTGTCACCTTCCAGCCTGGCCATGGGGGTCTGAATGTTCCGTACGAATTCCGGTTCGTCGGCGTTCTCCCTGGGTGCTTCTTCACCGATGCCTGCCCACTCTTTGGGGACATTGACCTTTTTCAGTGCGTTGATGCCCTGGTCCACAGCTTTATTGTTCATGTCCACAATCTTCTGGCCTTTTCTGCCGTAATTGGTCACAATGGACTCTTTCAGGTATTTTACCGCGTCATCCAGCGGAATAACCTTTGCCAGCTTGAAGAATGCGGACTGCATTACCATATTGATCCGGTTACCCAGGCCGACTTCGGAAGCGATCTTTATGGCGTCAATCACGTAGAAGTCCAGGTTCTTCTGAGCAATGGTCTTTTTCACCGATGCGGGAAGCTTTTCCTCCAGCTCACTTTCCGTCCAGGGACAGTTCAGTACAAAAATGCCGCCCTCCTTGATCCCTGTCAGCACATCGGTCTGATTCAGGAAGGACCTGTTGTGGCAGGCGACATAGTCTGCAGCCGTTACCAGATAAGGCGATTTAATCGGCTCCTTGCCGAACCGCAGATGGGATACCGTGGTGCCGCCGGATTTCTTGCTGTCGTAGGAGAAATAACCCTGCGCATACAGATCGGTATGATCGCCGATGATCTTGATGGCAGACTTGTTGGCGCCTACGGTGCCGTCGGAGCCCAGACCCCAGAATTTGCAGCCGATGGTTCCTTCCGGTGTGGTGTCAATTTCCTCTTTTTCAGGCAGGGAATGATTGGTTACATCATCATTGATGCCGATGGTAAAGCTGTCCATTGGCTGTGCCTGCTCCAGATTGCGGAATACGGAAAGGATCTGGGACGGTGTGGTATCCTTGGAGCCCAGTCCAAAACGTCCGCCGACAATAACCGGTTTGTTCTCCTGCTTATAAAATACATGGAGAACATCCTGATACAAAGGCTCACCCAGAGATCCAGGCTCTTTGGTCCGATCCAGCACGGCAATCTTTTTCACTGTGGCAGGCATGACCTTCAGCAAATGTTCCGCCGAGAAGGGACGATACAGGTGTACGCGGACGACACCGACTTTTTCTCCCTGTTTTCTCAGATAATCCGCAGTTTCGTCAATGGTATCGCATACGGAGCCCATGGCAACGATGACATATTCCGCATCGGGAGCGCCGTAATAATCAAACAGATGATATTCCCGCCCGGTAATTTTGGTGATTTCCTTCATGTAATGTTCCACAATCCCCGGAACCGCCTCAAAATATTGATTGGCAGCTTCCCTGCCCTGGAAATAGATATCCGGGTTCTGCGCACTGCCTCTTACCACAGGGTGGTTGGGATTCAGCGCCCGGTCCCGGAACTCCCGGATTGCTTCGTAATCCACCAGCGGCTTGACATCATCATAGTTGATGGTTTCAATCTTCTGAATCTCATGGGATGTCCGGAATCCGTCAAAGAAGTGAAGGAAAGGAACCCTGCCCTTGATTGCGGACAAATGGGCGACCGCCGCCAAGTCCATTGCTTCCTGAACACTGGTGGATGCCAGCATGGCAAAGCCTGTCTGCCGGCAGGCCATAACATCCTGATGATCACCGAAGATGGACAGGGCATGGGCAGCCAGAGCCCTTGCACTGACATGAAATACTGCCGGCAGCAGTTCCCCGGCAATCTTGTACATGTTGGGAATCATCAGCAGAAGCCCCTGGGATGCGGTGTACGTGGTCGTCAGGGCACCGGCGGCAAGGGAGCCATGTACGGTTCCGGATGCGCCGCCCTCAGACTGCATCTCAACAACCTTTACCTTCTGTCCGAAAATATTTTTCTTCCCATGGGCAGACCACTCATCCACATGCTCTGCCATTGGCGAAGACGGCGTTATGGGGTAAATGGCGGCTACCTCGGTAAAGGCATAGGACATATATGCTGCTGCCTGGTTACCATCCATGGTTTTGATCTCTTTAGCCATTTATATTCCTCCTCTTGTAAATTATTGTCATCCTATGCGTGACTTAAAAATCCATCCTGTCTGTGCATTCTGCTGGTATATTATCTGTTTTGACAAGATGATTCATGCATCATAATGGAAAATCAAACCTCATCTTCCGAGGCTTGTGTTTATTTTATCATTTTTTGTACTATATGTATAGTCAAAAAAGATAAAAACAATGAAACAGTTTGACTGGTTTTCTCACCGCTTAGTCCCCGTATACCTGTGTCACATACTTCCTCAGGTTTTCCAGTCCAAGGGAAATACCCTTCAGCGGTTCCTCCATGCCTTCAAACTCGATGGAAAGCACTCCGTCATATCCCTTGCCCTTCATAATCTTCAGACATTGGACGATGGGGACAACGCCATGACCGACAATGGCTCCCCGCAGATAATTGCCTGCGCGGCTTGTAAACCATCCGCTTCCCGGATCGGGTCCGTTCCCGGATTTGACATGAAAGTCCTTGGCATGGACATGAAATGCGTAAGGCATCACACGGCCCAGTGCTTTCTCCGGTGCTTCATCCACACAAAGGAAATTGCCCATATCCACCAGCAGGCCAAAGTTGGGATGATCCACCGCCGTCACCAGCTTCTCCACCCGGTCGCTGTCCTGGGCGAAAAATCCATGGTTCTCCACCATTGTGCGAATCCCGAGATCCTCGGCATATTCCGTAACGGCGCGGCATCCTTCTGCCAGTCTGGGCAAAACAGCATCAAAGCTGCGAACCCCCGTATAATCCTCCGGGAAACCCCATGTGGCATCGTGACGTATCCCGGGACTTCCCAGAACCTGCGCAACCCGCACTTCACCCTTCAGGCGCTCGATCTCATCCTCCAGATTGCCGTTGCATCCATTCAGCATATCACCGAAAATGGTGTAGTTTACAATCTCAATCCCAACCCGTTCGCATTCTTCCTTTACCCTGGGAGCAAAGGAAAGAGGCGTTTCTCCTTCCGGCAGGGCAAAAGCGGAAAATTCGATGGCATCAAATCCCATTTCCTTCGCTTTCGCGACCACGTCCAGCTGTTTCATCGCACCGCTTTTCACCAGTTGACTGAAGCTGTAGGAACTGACTCCGATTTTCATATGAGACTCCCTCCAATACCTGATTTTTATGTCCGATTATATACAGGTTACACCACACCGGAACCTGGTGTCAAGGATGGGAGAAAACAAGATCAAATTTTGGCGAAATTGACCGGCGGCAGTCCTGCCTTCTCCCGCAGCCGGCCAATGACCCTGCGGATATGCCGGTCCGCCGCGCCCTGTGCCAGCAGCCTGTCCTCCTCCGTTTCAAACCGGTCCCCCATCATATTGACAAACTGACTTACCTTGAGGCCCAGGGCC
>ENA-UOOE01001884-UOOE01001884.1-fermentation-metagenome-genome-assembly--contig:-NODE-1884-length-16414-cov-6.167553_pt1 | contig 16414 bp, 11 predicted proteins | sample MGYA00245776_ERZ724021 | MGnify/ENA primary metagenome ERZ724021 (study PRJEB28704, sample SAMN03018321) | fermentation metagenome | biome: anthropogenic terrestrial biome; feature: soil; material... | reverse complement strand
CATATTTAATTTGAGTAATTTTAATACGTGAAAATTTATTTTTATTATACTTTTACAATCTGGGTTACTAATACTATATTAATATAAGCATATGAGGAAGTTAATTATAGTATAAACTTGCTATTTAATTGAATCATCGAACGTATTATTTCTCTATAGAATACTTCATCTAAATAAGAATAATCTCTATTTAAGTCCACTTCCTTTAATGCCTCATAGTAAGCAACTTTATTATCATATTTCAAATAAACTGGTGGCAAACCTATAATTTTAAACAGCCAATTTAACATAACTCTAGATACTCTACCATTACCATCATTAAAAGGATGTATAACAGTTATTCTATAATGAATTTTTACTACTTCATCAATATAATCTGAAATAGATATCTTGTCTTTTTTGTTCAATAGATCTTTTAATTTATTATCCAACTTTAATAATTCATTACTTATATCATGATAATCCACTGTTTCAAATTGTGCTTCTGTAACAAAATTATTAGAATTTCTTATTTGACCTCCAGCTTCTGGATAAGGAGCATACTGGAATAGCATTCTATTTAAATGTAATAATTAAAAATTTGATATATTGTCCTTAGTCTCCATTAAATAATCATACATTGAAGCGTGCCCCACTACTTCTATTATATCTTTATATTCTGATTTACAATATTCACTATCCTGTTTATGTAATCTTATATCAGCAAGTATTTCAGCAATATCTTCTTTATCTATATTAACTCCTTCAATTCTATTTTCATTATAAATAAAATCATTTTTAAATTTATACCATACTGCCTTGCTTTCATTTTCATAAAAATATTTATAAGAATTTATTATGTTTTTAAGTAGATTTATGTCATACTTTTTTAATTGTAATTTCTGCCTTATTTTATCAGGTTTAAATTTTCTTATACGTTTCTTTAATTCCTTTGATTCAGTATTTCCATCTATTTTACCTAATTTATAAGCTATACTAAAAACACAAGATTCAAAGCTTACACCAAAATAATCTGCAATATAAATAATATTCTCAAATTGAATATATCCATCTTTTTCATATTTCTTTACCTGATCATTTAATTCTGCTTTAGGCATCAATAACTCACTTGCAAATCTTTCTGCATATTTCTCAACAGGATTTTTTTTACCACTTATGGGACATATATAATTAGAATTTTTATCCTTCAAGTGATGACACAACTCATGTGCTGCTGTAAATCTCTGTCTTGTAATAGGTCTATTTATGTTTATACCAACTAAAGGTATATCATTATCATCTTCCGGTACAATATAAATGCCTTCTAAATCCTTAAAATCCCTAAATTGATAAACAACACTTAATTCATCTAAAATTTTAAAGGGATCTATAGGGTAAGAAGGCTTTTCTCCAGAAAAATACACTTCTAATAACTTATTAGCAAAAGTCTCTGGTGAATAAAAATATGATGAAAAATTAAAATTCTTAAACATTTAATACCTTACTTTCCTTAATTTTTTTCTTGAATTCCATTAAGTTTATAATTTCTTTTTTATCATCTTCTGAAAGATCTGAAAATGCCCTTGCAAACATTTTTACATCTGAGTTTTCATTTGTACCATACATTAATTCATCTAAAGTAACTCCATATAATTCTGAAAAAAAGCTTAATTCTTCAGAAGTTACTTTTCTATTGCCAAGTTCTATTGCAGTAATAGTTGTTCTATGAACATCTAATTGCTTTGCAACATATTCCTGGGACAAACCAATATTCTTTCTCGCCTCTTTCAATCTATCATATATAGTTTTCATAAAAATCCTCTCCTTAAATATTATTATATCCAAAATTGATGTTTTTTACAACAAATAATGTTAGAAATTCTAACATTATTTTAAATATAATTAAATGGCTAAATACTACCAAAAATAGTGAAAAATAATAGCTAGTCCAAAGCTTCCCTGCGACTGAAAGGAGCCTATTATAGAACTCCGAAGGATTACTGCCTGGGTTTTAGGGCGGAGCATCCCATTAAAATTAATTGCTGTGGACATGCTTTAATTCTGAGTACGGGAAGATTTAAAGCTTGGCCATAGATTCATAAAACTTACCATTACACCACATGGGATTTTATCCATAGTACAATGCCTTCTTGTTTAAGTTCTCCTTTTGCTATATCTAATCCCATGTCAATGAGTTCTCCTTGAGTAAATTTTATTTCTATTTTGTTATATTCAAGAAGTATTAACATTACATATAATCCTGTTCTTTTATTGCAATCTACAAAAGGATGATCATTTATTATGTTAAAACATATATTAGCACATTTATCTTGAATTTCAGGATATAAATCTTGACCATCAAATGTTGCTTTTGAATTTTCTATTGCAGATTTTAAAAGATTTATATCCCTAATCCCATGTGAACCTCCTGTAGTATTTATCATTTTTTCATGCAATTTTAATATATATTCAACTGAAATATACTTCATCTATCTGCTAACTCCTTAAATGCATATATATTTTCTTTTAAAATTCTATCAGCAATTTTATCTAAATTTTCTTCTTCTGAAGATGCTTCTTTGCTAAATTCATCAAAATCTAAAAGAACATATTTAGGTTTATTATTTTTCATTATTACTACAGATTTACTTTCATCAACAAGTTTAGCTACTTTAGAAAAATTTTGATTAGCTTCTGACATTGAAATTATTTTTTTGGTATTTACTAACATTAATATTCCTCCCTCATATATTTATTTTATTTATTATTATATCACAAAATAGGATGAATTTATCCTATTTTAATAAATATATTATGCTAATTTCAAAATTTAAAACATTTATATTTAATACCAATGAGATAATGAGAGCATATGTGTGGCTAGAAACAATATAGAAATCAAGCTTTTGTTTTAAGTAAAAGTTATTTTGTTCCAATAGGTATAAAATAAACCTGACTGCATCTTTAACAGTCAAGTTTTAAATTATTCTACTCCTAATGCCTTAAACACTGCATCCTCTGGAGTCTGATAAAATGATATTTGAAATTTAGCAAATAACTCTGGTGGCACAATTCCAATATCCACTGCTGATGACATCGGAATTAATATTTTCTTTGCACCGGAATCAAAGCATACCTGCAGCACATTTGCTAGTTCTTCCACCTTACTTATAGTTCCACCTATACTCATAGATCCTAAAACAACTATCTGACTTTGTGCCGGTCTATTCATTGCAGCAGAACACAGAGCAATAAATGCTGTTAAAGCCAGTTCACTTGTAAGACCAACTCCATGAATATCCTGAACATGCATCAAATAATCTTTTGTTCCAGTACTTATTGTGCCACTAATATTCTTAGAATTTGCTTTAAAAAATCTAAAAGCTGTTTCAATGGCTTCCTTTGCCTCTCTATCTGAGCCAAGTCCAGTTTTTTCAAACTTGCCTGAACCATTTACAACTTTCGTTTCTATCTTATATGCTCCAATCATTCCAGATCTTCCTCTTCCAATTGTATATAGATGTCCTGCCTTACCTATACCTTCTGGAATAATCTTGCCGCCTCCTTGTTCTGGAACAGATACAAATTCCTCTTCCATTGTTTCATTATCTATATAAGAAAAATTAACATCATAAAACTCCATTCCACCAATCTTTTTTAACTGTTCCTTTACTCGGCGTCTACCTACGAGAGCATATCTTAATATTTCAGCAATATCGTCCTTATTATATTCTCCATTTGGATATATAAGTTTAGTCAAGCCAGAAACTGTTTTTCTTACTGCTATTACATCTCTTTGATTTAGATTATTTCCTAATTTAAAATATTTATCAAAAGCATCAGTAAATGAATGCTTTCTCATTTCTCTGCACCATTCTGATAAATAATCAGTTATATATCCATATTCATCTGTTAAAAATTCCGGTCGCATCTTGGGAACTTCCCAGCCTGGTAAATAATAATGCATTCTATCAAAGAAAGCAGAATCATTTGCCATAGCCTCTGGAAATGGCTCAAATAGATGAGATGTTTTTAAAAGCACTTCTACACTTTGATTTATATTACCTACAAAAATCATTGAAGCAGATGCATTCTTTTCCTCTCTTCCTCTAGCAAAAGATCCTGAAGCCATGTAATCTTTCATTATCTGTATTCCATCATTATCTTTAAATGTAATTCCTGCAACTTCATCAAAAGCAACAGCATCCCACATTCCAACAAGTCCAATTTTTCTTGAAGCCATGTTATAAAAAAGATTGGCAACTGTAGTTTGTCCTCCAGAAATCAATATTGAATTTGGAGATATTTCCTTGTAAATATGAGATTTACCTGTTCCACGCGGTCCAAGTTCACATAAATTATAATTATTTTCAACAAGTGGAACCATTCGCTCTAGCATGTGCCATTTTACACTATAGTCTAATTGTGTAGGCTCCATACCTATACTTCTTATTAAAATGTCTATCCACTCTTCTTTAGTAAAATTCTTTCTGCCTTCCATTATTTCGTCAATATCCAAATTAGGCATTTGAATCGGCGTTAGACTATCAATATTAAATGGGCTTACATCTCTAGCAGTTTCATCATAAAAGTAAGATATTTTAACTATATTCCAAATTCCACCTGATAATAGTTTTTCAAATTCTCTAACATAATGTGATGATATTACTACACCTTTTAAACCAAGGTTAGAAAATTCTGCTTCGTAAACATCCTTCTTTTCGTTTAGCTTTACACTTACTTTATCAATTACAGTATATCTACCTAACTCTTTTATTTTTGACTTTATTTTTTCTGCTTCATCCGGCCTTACGAAGTTATCTGCAAGTATTTTTTTAACTCTCTCTACACCATCATTTATGCTATCTTCATCATATGTAGCACAGTACATTCCAAGCAAATATTCTAATACATAAACTGGAACATTTGCTCCTTCTTTTATTTTTTTAGTTAAATCTTTTCTAACAACTCTGCCTTGAAAGTAGGTATTAAGTTTTTTGCTTAATTCGTCCATCCCTTATCACTCCACTTGCCTAACCTCTATTCATACATAGGTTGATTAATAATTCCTTTTCTTGTTCAGTAATTACTTTTGGATTTAAAGTTTTATCCTTGATTGCCTCTAACTCAGAACATCCTGCTGCAAGTTTTTCATCAAAGTAATCATCATCTGCACCATATGATGTTAGTTTACCCATTAATGCTCTATCAAGTAATAACGGTGCTGTTAATATCTTTGAATGATTTCTATCACCAATTACTACAACTTCATCTACTTTTGCATCGCATTTGAGAGCATTAATTTCACTATCATGTTGTCCTCTAATAAGTATCTTTTCTACCTCAAAATAAGCTGTAATAAATCTTTTTTGTTCAATATTAGCATTAAAGAATATATAAGATCCTGGAGTAATACGTTTTTTAATTATATCTCCATTTTTTCTACTATTGCCATAAACAAGCTGAGTAAAATTAGGATCCACATGACCTTCCTCTGCACACTCTGCACTATAAGTTATTAAAATATGTTCCATACCTCTTCCCCCTATTCAAATTTTAAAATTCAAAATCATTAGATATCGCAATATCAATAATAAATGCTATCTTCTCGTATATATTCTCTACCGCTTCTTCCTCATCCTCCATTATTAAGTAATACTTCTTTTTCTTATCATATGGCATACTTTTCAATGTAAACTTTTCTTTATAACTTCTGTCCTCAGGTTTAGTCGATTTACTATCAGCAATAATTATGTTTTCATTACTAATCCTATTTCCTTCTTCATCAGTAAAATAAATTTTTAATCTTAATGGTATCTTTTTATCCTCTACCTTCTCAGTTTGGAAAAACTCTAAGTAAGTTATAACACTAGTAATTTTTCTGGAGATATTGGTAAGTTTAACTTCTACTTTTCTTGTATCTGATTTTCCATTCTTACTTCGATCATTTTTAAACTTTATAACTGGAACTACAATTTCCTGTAATGTTGCTCCTCCATGAACAAAGTTTGCTCCTTCTCCTTGAACCTTAAATCTATTTGAACCTCTAGGAACAGTAACATACTTGCCGCTGTCTTTTCCCAATATATAATCCATAGAGAAACAAATTGTACCTTCCATGTTTTGTTTTTTATCACTGATTATAAATCTTCGCTTTTCAACTGCTGCATCTTCTGAATTTTTAGATGTCTTATCACTTTCAGTTATTAAGCCTCGCTTATATATAAATCCATGATCTGAAGTAATATATATATTTGAAGCACTAACATTATTAATCAAATCATTTATTAAAGTTTTTAACTCCTTAAAAGTCTCATCCACAGCATTAAATACTTCTCTTTCTGTTGCTGCATGATCTCCTATTGCATCTATAGAATTATGATATATATATATTAGTTTCTTTCCATTAAAAGTTTTTCTAAATTCGCTTCTTGACATTTCTATTAAATCTTTATATTGAATAGCAACACTGTTCTCAGAGTGTTTTAATAAAACTTTTTCTCTATTATCTGTTCCAGCAGAATTAATATCATCTACTATTATTTCTGCTTTATCATCTATTTCAATCTTATCATTAGGGAGTAAACTTGCCATACCCAATTTGGTGTAAGAAGGTATTACTCCCTGCATAGCATATATTTCCGTAAAGCCTTTTCTTTCAATATTTAACATATCACTAAACTCTTTTGCAGACTCATATCTCAAAGCATCTGATACAACTACAAATACTCTTTCACCTTTAATCACGTGCTGTTTTATAAATGTATTGTAGAAATCCTTTTGCTGAGTAATAAGTGGTATATTCCAATTATCTTGTAATTCATCACTAATTGCATTAGACCATTTAACTGATAATTCATCTACAAACCAATTTACATAAGTATTCTCTACTTTTTCCCTTAATTCAACCAATGCTTCCTTATCTTCTAATTTGTCAAAGGCTGCATAAAATCTTCTATATTCCTTATCTATTACATAGTATTCATTTGTATACTTTTCAAAAAACTCTTGGATTTTATATTGTCTTATAAATTCACCTATGTTCTTTTTAACTTTAAACAATTCCACAGCAGCATTTATAGCTTCATATTCCTGTGCAAAATCATTGAAAAAGTGCGTTGTTCTTCTCGCTGATATTATTTGAGTATATTTATCATATTCACCAATATCATCTAACAGTTGTTCTACTAGTTTACTTATAATTGCCTTATCAAAAGCCTTAAATACATCACATTTTATGTAGTTATCAATATCCCATTCTTTTATATACAGCTGTATATTTAATTTATCTTCGAATTTATTTGAAAGTGCATTATATATTTTTGAATCTACAGAATGACTCATAAAGTGGCTCATGAATACTATACAGTCTGACTTTTTAGAAGATACGTATTTTTCCCAAGTTCTTGGTATAGCTTCACCTAGTGTATAACTCAAATTTGTAACCATAAAAAATAATATTAATTTTTCTAAGTTTTTGTCCTCTAAATTAAATCCATAATATTTCTCAACTAATCTCCAAAATGCTTTTACATCACCAAACTTTTCTATAGCCTCTAAGTATTTATTGTTATCTTTTAATTCTTCTGCAAACAATGCTTTTATCACCGATTCAATGTCACAAACATCTAATTTGCACAATACAGAAAGCACTGCTATATCAATTTTTTCTTCTGTATAATTTTCTATTTCATATTTCATAAAACTTGCATATCTTTCTTTATTATTAAAGAATTTTAGATACCTCTTAAAAACACCTTTTAAGCTGTCATCATTTACTCCAAGTTCTCTCATGATAGCAGTAGTTTTATCTGTAGAAAACTCAGTACTATATTTTAAAATATCTAAGAGATAATTTTCTCTTGGTGATGGTTTCTGCATATTAGCATAAATAAGAAAGTGTGATACCTTATCAACTTTTTCAATTTCATATTTTATTGCATAACTATTACTTTCAGTAAGCTTTAAAACCCTTACATTATCAGGGCTTAATTCATCTATATCTTCAGCAAATTCGCCTTCTTCATCATACCAGAAAACTATATGTCTCTTTTTTCCACAGTCAAGTTCCTTATTAAATGTTTCTGTTAATACATTTTTTATCTCTTTTAAATTCATATTTCACCAACTTCCTTTTTAAACAAGTTCAGCAGACCATGTCTGCTGAACTATTAACTAGTAATCTATATTTTTGCCAATAAATTAGCCTTTAACGGCTTCTTACCTTCTCCCTGTGGTACTTCTACCCCCTGAAATTTAGCATAGTTTACTTTAACACCATCATCAAGATCTATACTTATCTTCTGATTTGCTACGTGGGCAATAACTTGATCATATTGAATACATTCAAGTATTTGTTTTTGTATCTTTTCTTTTTTCTTTCTTGCTTCAGTCTTTTCTCTTGCTGAAGCATCGCTATTTTCCATTACCATGTCTAATCTATTTACTTCAGCCTCATATTTTCTTTGAAGTAAATGCAAATAATCTGTTCTAACTCTTGCTGCAGTGCCAACATCATATCTATGCATATAAATTAAAGCTTTGAATCCATCATTTTTACCTGAGTCAAATAGCCAATAGATTGGTCTCTTTTGATAAGTTTTAAGATGATCTTTATAAAAGTCTTTTAAGAAATATCTTCTTATAGTCTGCCTTGAGGTTTCATTTCCCTTTTTGCCTAAAGTATCAGCAATATAATCTAAATTTTCTTCTAATGTTTCTTCACTAAAGGTTATCTTAACAAACTCTACAAAACGACTTACTATATCATCTTCAAAATATTCATCATCAGTTATTGGAATTACATTATCTATATCCACTTTAAAAGTTTTATATCTATCTAAATTAAATTGTCCTCCAGCGTAAATTAGACCTTCTTCATCTAATGAATATCTTCCAAACATACAGCCTACTGCATATGATATAAATGATTTAACATCTGTTTCTTTTTCCGTTAATCTTATTGTTATCTCTTTGCCTTCCACTCCTCCAGTTAGTTCATCTTGAAATTGATATAATTCAATAAAGACATTATTAATTTTTTCTTCATTTTCTTTTAGTATATTAAAATGTTTTTCAGTAAACTCAGCCCAATTATTAAACGCATTTGCCATTCTAGAATTTTCACACTTATGTATTAAAATAGGATGTTGCTTAAAATCACTTGATGTTTCATATGAGTCCCAATCAGTTTTAGATAGTTTTATATTATCTTTTACAATACAACTTACTTCGGATATTATATCATTTTTAAAATTAATTAATGGTAGACGCTTTATATCTATATTTTGATAATCTTGACCATCACTGAATAATCCTAAAATATAGTTTACAACGCTACTATTCATAAATCCCATATAAAAATTCTGTTTATGATTATCTAAAACGAATAATGATGGGCCTTTTTTATCAAATACACCTGTATTTGGAAGTAGCCTACATGAAAACTTTGAAGTAGTAGTCGCTGTCCATGTCATTCCTTCTCTAAAACAATACTGCTCTTTTATCATATTTGATGTCTTATTTTTTTTATAAAATTCCTTTGCTTCATTACTCCAATCCACTAAAAGAGAAATATTACCATACCATTTTCTAAAATTGCCTCCTTTAGCATATGTTATCCACTTAGTTCCAATTGCGTTACTATCAACTTCCCACCATTTCTTTGTGTATTTTTCATTATTTGCAGTAATATGTTGACTACCTGTTAAATCAATAACTCTTTCAAATTTTGTTCCGTTCTTAAAAGTTTCTAGCATATACTCATTAGCCCAGTATGCTATTGGCTTACCTGAAATTTTTTCAAACTCGTCTTGTTTAATGTTAGTATAATAGTTTCTATTATTAAAAAACTCTTTTTCCTTTAAAATATGATTACTGTAGTTTGATAGTCTTACAAATACAGGTTTGTAATTATTAATCTTATTAACATCAAATACAAATGCTACAGTTTTAACCTTCTCCCCTTTTATTTCTTCAAACGCTCTTGAACCTAAATGTACTAAGGAAGTTATTGTCTTTCCGTCTAGCAAACTTTCCCTTAATGCCTCATAACTTGTTAAAAACATCCATGATTGTTGTGTTACAAGCGATGTATATTTTTTCGATAAATTTAAACATCTTTCTATAAAAACAGCAAACAAGTCTAATTTAGAATTACTGTAATACTGCGAAACATATTTTGACAACACAACATTCATACCTCTATACCCCATATATGGAGGATTAGTACATACTACATCATACTTTTGGCTCATTATCTTAGCCTGTTTTATCAAATCAGGTAATTTCATCAAAATAACATTCTTATACTGCAATTCAAATAAATCATTGGTACCGCTATTTCTTATTTCATCTATTCTTTTTTCAATTGCCTCAAAATCAATCTCTTTAACATCTAATATAGAGCCATATTCTTTTGCATCATTAAATACATTTATTAAGTACTCAACATCTTCCTTTAACGGTTCATTACCACTTGCAAAAAAATCTATGGTTTCTTTAGGAAATCCATTACTCTCTTGAATAGAGCACACATTTAAGTCTATTTTTTCTCTAAATATTCTTCTACTATAACTTCTAGCCTTCATCATAACAGCAAAATATGATAATTGCGCTGCCCTATCGTCTATATCTAACCCATAAAGGTTCTTTTCTAGTATGAGTTTAGGAATTTCTCTTTCCGAATATCCTGCTGATTTATAAATGTCATATAATACATCAAATGCATAAACAAGAATATGGCCTGAACCCATACACGGATCTAAAAATTTTATATCTTCAGGTTTTAATTCTTTATTTTTGTCTCTTATAACCTGTAACTGCTTCATAACTTCTGGTTCTTGCTTTGCTTCTTCTAAATAGTACTTCCACTTAGCTTTTAATTCATCATTTGGATGACTTTCTAGCCATAACCTACCCAACGAATTTTCCACCATGTACTTTACTATCCAATCAGGTGTAAATAATTGTGTGGCTGCTGGTATATTTTCCTTTGTTATCTTTTTATTTTTCTTTAAATCTGCAAATACTTCATCTTTCTTTTCAGAAATGTAGTATTGATATAACCATCCTATAATTTCTACTTGTTCTTTCCAATCTTCTTCTGTGATAGATGTTACTAAATCTCTTATTATTGAACCTTCTTGAAGTAGATTGTCAGGTAATAACAATTCTGTATAATCTTCTATTTTTTCAAATACTACAGGCATTATTTTTCCAAGTTCATTACACTGTTTTATAAGTAAATACTTAAACAATTCTTCTGTATTGTTTTCATCCTGCAATTTATAAATTAAATCTACATTTAAATTTTCAAAATCTAAATTTGCTGCTTCACGAATAATATCAGGTTCTGCTTTATTACTATCAGTAGATGATAAAACCCTTACCCCGCTAGGTAAATATTCATTTACTTCCATAAATCTAATGGCAATTAATCTATTAAACCAGGTATATGCGACTTCTTCAATAACTTGATCAAACCCTTTTTCATTTATCTTTTTAACTAAACTTTCCCTATGTTTAAGTAATCTTTTGTCATACCTATTGCCATTCACCTCAAATGCATCTTCAAAAGTTTCTACACTTTTTATTTCATTCTTTGTTATACCGAAAGTATATGCCTTTTGTTCTATTTGCTCTTTTAATTTAACCCTTGCATTAACTGCAAAATTTTTAATTGCGGATTTATCCATAAGTATCTTCCCTTCATATATCTATACAAAATAAAAATTTTAATATATTTTGTATAAAATACTATTTAAACAAGTTTTATTCTGGTATCCTCATTTAATTCTTGCTTTAACTTTGCTTTTATATCCTTCAATAATTCATCAATATCAGCTTCAGTTTCTATAGTTTTGGCTCCATGAAGTATGTTGGCTATGCTTATATTCTTTGTTTTCTTTGTCTTATATACTGGAGGCTTTTCTACCCTTATTATATCAGCACCACCACCTACAACTGGTTCTGGATTTGGCACTACTGGTGGCTTTCTTCTTTCTACTTCTCTTGATATTTCTTCAAAAGAACGCATTTTTAATCTATCGCTTTCTTCTTTCATTGCTATTGCTTCATAGAAATTGTTAGCTCTATCTAGTCTACTAATCAAATCATCAAATCTCTTTTGAAACTTGGCACTTAATTCATTTTTAAATTCATATAAACTAAGTTCATTTAATACTTTCTCGCAGTCTGATTGAATTACCTTTCTTACTGGCTCACATTCTACTTCTAGTAAATCAGTAAATCTATTTGAAAATTCCTCAATTAATCCTGGCAACTGAGGTATATTAGAATACGGTTCTTTACTTTTAATTATGTCTTTAATTTTTTGTATTAAGTCTATAGCCTGATCATCTAAAACATATGTCTTATTTTTATTATAGATTTCAATTTTTTCTAAAGCATCATCAAAGAATTTCTTTTGATTCTTAAAGAATTTTTTTACATCCTCAGAATAATCTGCATAATCTAAAAAATCATCCTTTAACTCATAACATTTTTCATAAAACTCCATAGTATCTTTTATACCTATTACCTCATCAAAAACTTTTCTTCCTTCATCAAGTATATCTTTACCTGGGTAATTTGCTTGCTTATAATATACTAGGAGTTCTCTTATACTTGCTATTTCTTCTTGTGCTAAATCTTTAAATCTATTCATAAGCCCATCTTCATCAGCCGGCACAGCAGAATAATTAAATAATTCCTTACATAATTCTTTAACATTAGTTATATATTTTACTGGAGTTTTTGCTCTCTTCTTGACTAATACTTTATCCAAATAATCCCTCTTTGTTAAATATTTTACTACATCCCTATCATCAGTAGTTAAATACTGACCATTATACTCTATCTTTATTTCCTGAGCTTTAAATAATTTTATTATTATTGCTGCAATATCAAGTTCTGTCCATCCATAAGGGGCTTTTGAATATAATCCTATAATTCCTTTCATCGTCATAGGAATGTTTCTTGATGTATTTCTTTCAATATAGCTATTTACTTCATCTATTGCTAACTTATTTTTTTCTTCAATAAAACTTCCCTGAACATTATTGTTTAATAGAATATCTTGTAACTCTCTTGAACTATCTATATATTCTTTAATATAATTTAGTTTGCTATATAGCGTATCTATTAATATCTTAAATGCATCATTTATACGTTCAACCGGGTTCTTTTCTTTAATATCCAAAAGCTCCGAATTTGCAAATATTTCAGCAGTTTTTAACCCTTCAATTAATAGATTTTTAACTCTATCTTTTCTTTCAGAAACTTCTCTTGATTTTCTAGTTTTTATATCCTCTATGACCTGTGTTGATGCAGTACCACTTTTTACTCTTAGATATGCTTGAATTTTTAATATTTCTTCCATTTCTTCTAGGAATGTTGTATCATTTGGTAATTTTATAATTACATTATTCTCTCTTGCAGACATCAATTTTAATTCCTGATGGGTAAGATCTACACCTGTTTCAAAATAAGGTGTAATTACTTTTAACCCAATTTCATTATTTTGTTGACCTCTTGGTATGTCATCTATCATTACATTGTATGGAAAATCATATTTTGAAGAATACCTATATTTCTTTTCAGTATAAATTTCTTCAAATATTGTTCCACCAACTTTTTGTATGACTTCTCCCATATCAATTCTTATATTCTTAATTTCCCTATTAACATCCTGCTCTTCGTGAGTTAGGAATATATATTCTTCTCCATTTTTTTGAATAAGGGTTTGTCTTACTAATTTCTTTAATGACTCTTCTACTTTCTTTTTAATCTCTAATTTATCATCATCTATATGCTTAACTAATAATGTAGATATATTTTCAAGATTTGAAGGTATTTCTTTTACATACTTAATCATAAATAAAAGTTTTAATACTTCTACATCTTCCTCGTTAAGCTTCGAGTTGTTTTTTGCGTGAATTATGACCGTTTTTATATTAGCATCTAAAAATGATTCTATAGTATCATAAAATGCTGAAAATGGTATTAATACGCCCATTTTTTCATTTTCATATTTAATTGCTGACTCTTGAAATGCGCTAAGTAGTGATCTTTCACCTTCAGCTAAATGCTTACCAGATGCTCCATGTATTCTAATTCCTGTAAATACCGATTGAAGTAAATTAAACTGATAAGGTATAAATGGATACACTTCGGCAAAATCATTTTCATTTTCATATACTTTCATTTCAGCCGTATCATTTGAAAAAGTTATTAAATTCTTTAATATAGAGCACTTATCTTCATACAGCAATTTCAATGAATCTGCTGCTCCTGTTTTTTTTTGTAGTATACGCTTTTTAATTACTTCATCTACATTTGCAGATGATAGTGACAATCTAGTATTAAATCTACCTTGAATTTTACTAAAATCGTTTCCTTTTACCTTTGTTACAGAGTCTATATCTTGCTGACTAGTAACAATAACCCATGCTTTACCACCACAGTATGTTCCTAAATCTTCAACGACTGTTTGCAGATTTAGCATTAACTGAGAATCGCTGCCTATGTATTGTCCAATCTCATCCACTAAAAAAAGTACATGATGATTTTTACCTTTTGTTTCAATATATTCTTTAACCCTTTGAGCAAATTTCTCTATACTTAAGCTATAATTTTCTTCCGATTTGTTGTACCAATCTCTTGCTGTTTCTTCACTCATTTTAGTAGTTTTAGATAATGCCTCTACAATAGAATCTTCCTCGTAGAAAAAATCTTCTCTTGCATCTTCCCAGCTGCTCCCTGATATCTTTTCAAACTCTGCCTTAAAATCTTCATACACTGCATCTTTAACCATTTGTCTCTCTAAATCTGCTACCCAGGCAAGCGAACCACAAAAGCCTTGCATTTCATTAAACACCTTATTAAATACTTTTAATATGGAATCTTTGTCTGCCTTAGAGTCTGATTCACTCTTTGAATCAATATTAAATAAAATAACATCTGCTGTAATATCCCCTGCCTGTTTCATATCTGCCACAACCATTGGATCGTAAACTTTATTATCAAAGTATGCAATAGACTTTTTGCCATTTACCACCCTGTTCTCCAGCAAATATGATAATATTTTTAGAAAATGTGATTTACCAGAACCAAAGAAACCTGATATCCAAACTCCCATTTTATCTGTATGATCTAATATACCCTTTTTATATGCTTCAAAAAAGTCACCAAAATGTCCTAGTAATTCATTTGTAACTACATACTCATCTAGTTCTTGAAAAATATCAGAGTCATCATCCTGTCCTACTTTAATAACTCCTTTTATATCCCTTTCTATATCCTTTAAGAACATCTTCTTAAGTTCCACGCTTAAACCCCTCCGTATCTTAGTCTTTAATATTTATCTATTAATTGAAATGCCCTATAATAATTATCATCTTTGATCTCATTAAATAAAATCAATTCTAAGCCATCATATTCCCCTGGAAAAAACATAACTACAGGCACTTGATCAACTACATTATGTAAATTATTCAATACTGTATGTGAACGCATAATTGGCCATGCTTTGCCAACACCAGTTATAAACACAATATCATTAGGTTCAACTCTATTTACTATATAATCCAAAACCATATCATTTTTAAGAGTCAATCTAAGTGATTTTCTAATAGCATTAAAAACATATTTGCTGCCTTTTTTCTTCTCCATTTCAATATTTTTTTGCAAATATCCTTTTTTATTCATTACCTCTAATATTATTTCATATAAATCAAATTCTTTTATATTAATATCAGAGTATTCATCACTAATCTTTTGTTTTATGAACTCAATATGCTCTCTTACCAAGAGTTCATACTTGGGTTCATAATCAAATATATAATAACTTATCTCATTACCTAACCCTTTATTTTCCCTAAAGGATTTATCTGTAATCTTAGGTATTATTTCATCTAATCTTTGATATATTGTTTTCATTTTTAACTCTCCTCTAGGCATTTTAACAAATTAGTCTCGCCTCGTTATCCTTCACAAGTTTTTCATATAACTTCTACTTATGACTTATGTCCTAACATCACTTCTAAGTATATACCGTCACCTATTTCTTTTAAATGTTGTGCTAAGTCACAGTCTACTATTGGTATAGTTATTTCCTTATCACCCTTTTGATTTTTAATGAATCCTGCTTCAAAAAGAATTCTAGTAAATACCTGTTTGAGTTTATAAAAGGTATATTCCTTCCATGATGCTACAGTATCACTTTGTTCGCATTTTCTTTGAAAGTAAACATTAAAGTCACTATCTGTAATATATTTTTCCCTCAAGATATTTTTATCCCTATAAACTTCGCTCATAAACTCAAAAAATAGCCTATCAGTTTTCATAATCATATAAATCACAATTTGCTTACTCGTTTCTAAATCTCCATTCACTAATTTATCAAGTAGGAATTCATCTAAACTCTTTAATCTTT
>ENA-UOOE01001882-UOOE01001882.1-fermentation-metagenome-genome-assembly--contig:-NODE-1882-length-16416-cov-5.312084_pt1 | contig 16416 bp, 12 predicted proteins | sample MGYA00245776_ERZ724021 | MGnify/ENA primary metagenome ERZ724021 (study PRJEB28704, sample SAMN03018321) | fermentation metagenome | biome: anthropogenic terrestrial biome; feature: soil; material... | reverse complement strand
ATGTGGATGGGGCAGCCGTGCTCAATGAAAACCTGACAGAAGACGATTATCTGGAGCTGGAACGGAGTTCCATCCCCTTCGTATTTCTGGACCGCGCTGAGGTAACACGCCAGCAGCGGATTTCCAGTATTCTGATCAACAATGAAAAGGGAACGATAAGCGGGCTCGAATACCTGGCCCATGCCGGGCACAACAGCATTGGATTCCTGCTGGGAAACGACAATTATGACGGCAACACCCGTTACGCAGCCTATCTGGCAGGAATGGAAAAGCTGAAAATCCAGGTGGATCAACGATTTGTACTGAAGGGCTATTTTGAAGAAAACGCTGCGTATAATGCCGTACGCAGCGCCGTTCAGCGATATGGCAGTACCCCCGAAGCCTTTCTGTGTGCAAACGACAAAATGGCAATCGGATGTATCCGTGCTTTGAAGGATATGTATTATTCCGTACCGGAGCAGGTAAGCGTGGTGGGGTTTGACGATATCGAAAATTTTCCGCCGGATATTCCGCCGCTTACCACCGTTCGTATTCCCATTGATCAGATGGGACAGCTGATTTCAAATGAATTGCTGCGGCTGTTGAATCAGCCGGACAGTCATGGGCGTGTCATGATGATCGATCCGATATTGAAAATCCGTAAATCCACCCGTTTACGCTTTGAAGGGCAGCCGTGAGGGCAGCAGATTGCTGCCCCCCAGCCGGAGAAAAATTCGTCCGCCACCACCACCTTGATCATGGTATCCACTCCCTCCATTGATTCACTTATGCTAAATTGTTCTATCGCCTTTTGAACAATTCGCCAAATGATTTGCCTTGATACTGACAAATGCATTTCGTTTTTTTCCTGTGAAAAGCAGCCCCTCCCGGAGTTGATTGATTTCATGCATGGATTTGTATTTCCTCAAAAAATGTGCACAACCAGAATGATCATACCTGTGCTCCCTGCGATGTATCCTTTATCGTATTTTGTTCACTGGCAAGCGGGTATTTCCTGTAAATGAAAACAGATGCAATGGAACAAATGGCAGGCAATAACGCACAGACTATGATAAACCAGTTCAACATGGCAGGAATACCGGACAATTGACCAAGATAGTCTCCGGTCGCGGAATCCACCTCATATCCAATGAGGGACAGTATCCAACCGACAAGCAAAGTACTGACAGCTGTCTGCACCTTACCGATAAAACCGCTGAGTGCGCTGATGGTACCTCCCATCGGCTTGCCTGAAACCTTTTCATTATAATCGATACATTCCATCCACATTGTCTGTGTGGGCACAAAGCAAAGGCCATTGCCAAAAGCCATAATACCCATAAGCATAGCAAAGATGCCGTAATTCAGCTGCAATATCCCAAGCATCTGCAGAATAAAAGTAAGGATTCCAGTAAAAAGGGTAATCCAGTTGGCAAAGTTCAAAACTTTTACATTCAGACCCAGTTTTTTAAGAATCATCGGAGAAAGAATTGCAGATAACAGCATGGGAACCATCATGACAACAGCAGATATCATACTGATCCTTCCAAGCAGGGCATTATTCACCTGGCCTGTTTCCATGTCTGCACAGTAAGCCCACTTCGTGTAATAAGCGGTAGTTGCCGTCATAAAGGTAAAAACAAAGTTACGTATAAGCACCCCAATAAAATGAACAATAAATGCCTTATTGAGCTTAAAGATGGTCAGAACATCTTTAAAACGTGCTTTTTCTTCCTTTTTTTCCTGTGTATCGCTGTCTCCTTGCTTTACCATCAGCAAACAAGGCAGGCTGATTGCAAAACCAATGGCTATAAACAATATTGTGGTGACGGAAAAGGATTTTCCAAAATCATGAATACGGCTGTTCAATGCATTAACGATTGCCAGCAATGCAGAGAATACAGCACCTATAAATACTGCCAACAGCCGGTTATACAGCATAAGTTTGGAGCGGCGTATATCATTTGCACCTGTCGTCTGAATCAAGGCAAAGTTTGCATTGAATCCGACCCCCATGTCATACAGCAAATAAAAAAACAATATCCACACATAGAGCAGAGCAACATTAGTCTTAATGGGTCCCGGGATACTGTAAAGGCCGCAGATGGAAACCGAGGTGATCAATATGCTGAGCAATATAAAGAATCGGTATTTTCCAAACTTCATGCGGGGAGCGGCATCAATTATCCAACCTTGCAATGGATCATTGACTGCATCCACGATACGGCCAATCGCCAAAATGGATGGTGCTATCGTCGCACCGAGGCTGCCCAGTCCGGCATAGTCAGTTAGATAAACCAGAAAATAGCTGGACATAAATGACATTGCAATTGTTCCAATCGTTTGCATTCCTGTTATTCCAAAACCAGTTTTAAAATTATACGGATATGCTTTTCTTTTGCGTCTCATTTTCTTTCACCCCATTTTATTGAAAAGTCGAGATTAAAACATTGGACTTACCAAAATCATAGAATCAGGGTTCCATATCTTCGATCCGCAAAGTGGTACCATCATATGTGGACCAACCATGGCTTTCGGGTAAGTCATCCTCCCCAACAGCAAAAGACAGCATCGCAGGTGCATCAGCATTTTTCCTTTCAAAAACAGCTCTCAATTTCATTTCTCCATTGTGTTCTCCTTTTACATCGAGATTCACTTCCAATACAGTCCTTCCCATGGAAAACATGCTAGGCGGAGCAGTAACAGTAAGCTGGCCATTGTAAAAGGTCTTTCCGTCATCACTAAAGTTGTCATAAGCAGCAATGTAGGTTTCCGGATTATCTGCATTGCATTCATTGATCACATATCCGCTTGATTTTCCCATTATTTTCATTGGAAGAGGGTTATGAAAGGACTGCTGTTTCGGGTCATGGGCCGGACGTGCATACGGAATCTGATCCGGCCCCGGAGTGGAGCAGACAGGTACCGTCTGACCGGGGGTATAGTCAAGCAGACGGCACATTCGAAGGCGACATTTTTGAGGGCCGTCCGCAGGGCGAGTGCGTTCATTCCACATTGCATGGCTGCTGTCCGGGTGCCAGCTGATGGGAGAATAATAGACCCATTTTCCTTCCGGATCACTTAAATCCACCCCCAGATAACTGCGGCCTTTTCTGCGAGAGCGTTGAATGTCAATCAGAGCAGGCCCTACATTCCCCTTACGAAAGGCACGTACCCCTGCAACACAGTACATGTACAGGATATTAATGATTTTGCTTCGAATCACCATGGAATGAGGCTGCGGCACCAATCCGAATACCGCACAGTTGGTTTTTCCGGAAAAACGTGGGGACATGACCATCCCCAATCTTTCGTCCGGAGAAAAAATCGTGGTTTCCTCATAACCGGGGGAATCCGTGATGGGAAGAATCTCTTCATTTTCGAGAGACTGAACCACACTCTCCGTAATGCTGTCACCATTCCCCACCATCGTCAGGGCCCTTCCTCCCCGTATAAACTGCTTCACTTCCCCTCCCCGTACCGGCAGTGGAATGACACAGCCTTTGTGTTCCGGGTCGGGTTTACATAGCTCGGTACTGCTTATGATGCAGACATCCTTCAGAATATAACAATCCTTTTGCCGAACCAGCCTTCCCAAATAGTTTGTCGCCCCGTTTCCGGTTAGTGCTGTCCAGCACATATGCGTATTGTCCGGGGCAATAATCACTTCGGACCACCGGCAGAAGATGTCTTTGGCATTTGTTAATTCCGGAGGATAAATAACCCGCTCCAATTCCGCTTTTTCACAATGATCCATGTCCGGATCACATTCCATTATATAATCCCCCAACAGAATGCGACGGTTATCTGAAAAACACATCCAGCGAACCCCATTGGCACCTTCTATCCTGGGAATCACCCCTGAAAATACCTTTCGCAGATTGGTGCCATCCTCATCAATACCAGCTACATTGTACCAGTCAGATACATCGGGATCCTTAGATGTATGATAGGATATCAGCACCCTACCGGAACAGGTATAAGTGCCAAAGATATCCTCCATCTCCTCAGGCAAAGAAATATTGCGCACCTCAATACGCCCAAAATCCCTGTCTCGAATCAGCATTTCAATGTACTCCTTCCTATTTGTTTTGTATAAAGTATAACAAGTTGCCTAAAGCTCCGTTATTAAAAAAGCGATATCCATATCATAAATCAGTGAAGTCGAAAAACTCGCTGGAATTGTATCAATAATATCGGAAATATGCTATAGTATATTATAAATACGTTATATGAAGGACCCAAAGGGGGTATCATACCGGTGGCGGATAAAAAGAAATTAAAAGATTTCCAGGACCTGCTGCTTTGTTGCTGTTCCTTATGGAGCTGGCATTATGACAGAAATCTCCGGTTAATGGGTTCCAATTGCCCGGATATCGAAAAATTTCCCGTTCCCCTAAAACAGTTCAGGGAGGCATGCAAACCCGACAGCAACAAACTTCTTCCAGCTGTTTTTGTCTCGGATACCGGTCTGGCCTGGGCAGGGACCGTTGAAAAAGATCCGGAAACAATCAGGCAGTATTATATGATTGGTCCGGTACGAATTGCAGATCAAAGAAAGGATTATCCTGAATCCATGCCTGGCAATGCAGTAGATATTCCAGGGATGGATATCCGGGAATTTAGTCGGTATGCTTCCATGTTACATAAAGTCCTGAACAATGAAACCGTTGCAGCGCATAGCCTTATTCCAGGGAAGACAAAGTCAGGGGAAGGCAATGTGCCAAACATACTACTGCGACTGCAGGATAAGATACGAAACGGTGATTTGGATTACAAGGATCTGATCATTGAAGTACTCACAGATCATCAATGCTTGCAGGAGCTTGGCGCGGTTACCATTGAAAGTGCAAAAAATGTGGCACACCTATCAATTAATATGTGCTGTAAAGCAGCGCTGGAAAGCGGCTTGTCACAAAAAACGGTATCTGCACTTTATGGTTTGTACCTGCCAAAAATAAAGACCACGGATAAATGGAACGAAGTCGCCCAACTCTGCAACGCCCTGATGTATCGCCTCATCTGGCAGGTACGAAGCACTAAAGGCAGGCAGAATTACTCCGAACCTGTGCAGTCCTGCTGTAACTATATTGAAGAACATATCTCCGGGAAATTAACCCTGAAATCCCTGGCAAAGCAAATAGGGTACAGTCCCGATCATCTGTCAAAAAAATTCAAACAGGAAGTCGGCAAGCCAATAAAAGACTATGTACTCCGGTCCAGAATTCATTATGCCCAGTTATTATTGACTACCACCATTATGTCAATCGGCGATATTGCTGATAAACTGTCGTTTTGCTCCAGCAGTCATTTTACTAAGGTATTTCGGTGTCTCACTCATCAAACACCTACAGAATACAGGCTCAAATACAATCATATGGTATAATGTCCGGGACCTGACATTTCATTTTGGGATCCCATCCATTTTCGATACTGATTGGGCGTACAACCATACTTTTTTCTGAAGGAACGATTGAAATATCCGATGTTATTGAAGCCGACATCCAGAGCAATCCGCAGAATCTGTTTGTCGGTATGCAACAGCTGACAGGCAGCTTTGGACAACCGCAGGTTCACCAGATATTCAATCGGGGAATAAGACGTCATCTGCCTGAACGATTTGCCGAAATATCCCGTACTCATATTCGCCATGGCGGCAAGCTGAGGTACCGTGATGGGATCAGACAGATTTTCATTCATACAGATGATTGCCTTCTTTACACCCTGGGCAGCTCCGGCCGCGCCCTGCCCATGCTTTGGCCTTCGGATGGCTTCTGTTGAAAACACCACATAAGCAAGCAGTTCATACAGATAAGATTTTGTAAGAAGTTCATAGGGGCCGGTCGGATTACACAAAGTATGATAAGCTTTCTGAAACAAAGGATAGATCCGGTCTCCCTGCCACGCACCCGGCGGAGGACTGTCCGGCAGAAATATCCCGTCTCCCATCTGATTGGCGCATAATGGCTCCATGTACTTTGTCTGTACAACATCGTCCAGCAGTCCCCGAAGAAAAGGCATTGAAAACACGATGCTTCGGTACCGGCATACTCCGTTTCTGTAAGGCACGGCCGCATGCAGACTGTTCCCGGGGACAAGAACCACACTGTTCTCCTTCATCAGCCTCTTTTCCGCGTTGACTGAGAAGACAGTACATCCCTCATAAACGGCGAAAAATTCCCATTCGTCGTGCCAGTGGCATTCCAGAACCATCCCGCTGACATCCGGACCGTGCCAGTCATATGTGGCTATGGGAAAGTCCCTGCCCCCATGGGTTTTCATTTCACGCATCGTCCTGTCAACCATTGATGGAATCAACTCCTGCTTCTTATTCTCCCATAAGACAATACATCAGTTGTTTCCCGGCGGTTTGTTTAAAAGTCGGCTGCTTTCCTGTCTATATTATACAAAAAATATTGCAATAGTGCAACAATGCATTGGAATAATGCAAGTATATCCACCCGACAGGCGATATCATTGAAGAGAGAACAACAGAACATCTACATCCAGACAGGCTCATAGTCAGCAATACAATAAAAATTTCAGGGAGGTCTTTCGTTGAAATTCACCAATGGATACTGGCTCTTAAAAGACAACATAAAATGTTATGGTGCAGCTGCGGTTACGGATGTGGACATTATGCGAAATCGCGTAATTGTGTATGCTTCCCCAACAAAAATATCCCACAGGGGACAGACTCTCACCGGCCCGCTGCTGACCATTGAATTTACTTCCCCGCATATTGATGTGCTGGGCATAAGGGCATATCACCTCAAGGGCACTGTGAAACGGGGACCGGAATTCGAACTCCATGCGGAAGATCTGCAGCTGACAGTTGCCCAGGATGAAAAGAAGCTGACCATCGCTGCCGGCAACCTGATCGCCCAGGTGGAAAAGGATCCTTTTTGTATCCGCTATTTTTACAGTGAGAATCTCCTCACCCTGTCCGATACCAAACAACTCGCTTACCTGACAGTGGATCGGAAGCCCTATATCCGGGAGCGTCTGAATCTGTCCGTCGGTGAATGCCTGTATGGTCTGGGGGAACGCTTTTCCAATTTCGTAAAAAACGGTCAGTCGGTGGACATCTGGAACGCAGATGGGGGCACTTCCTCCGAGCAGGCGTATAAAAACATTCCTTTTTACGTTTCCAACAGAAAATATGGGGTTTTTATCCGCCACACCGGGAAAGTATCATTGGAAATTGGGTCGGAAGCGGTCTCAAAGACTCAGTTCAGCGTGAACGGCGAAGAGTTGAACTACTTCATGATCGGCGGAGACAGCCTGAAGCAGGTCCTGGCCAATTATACGGACATGACCGGAAAGCCTGCCCTTCCTCCTGCATGGAGCTTCGGCCTGTGGCTGTCCACTTCCTTTACCACTGACTATAATGAAGAAACTGTCACCCATTTCGTTGACGGTATGGAGAAACGCGGTATCCCGCTTTCCGTCTTTCATTTTGACTGCTTCTGGATGAAAGAATACGAATGGTGCAATTTCAGCTGGGACCCGGAAAAGTTCCCCCGGGTCGAATCCATGCTTGCCCGTTTAAAGGCAAAGGGACTGAAAATATGCGTCTGGATCAATCCGTATATCGGACAGAAATCCCCTCTGTTTGACGAGGGAAAAGAGAACGGATACCTGCTGAAAAAGGCGGACGGCAGCGTCTGGCAATGGGATATGTGGCAGCCGGGAATGGCGATTGTGGACTTTACCAATCCCGACGCCGTAAACTGGTACAAGGGGTACCTCCGAAATCTCCTTCAGCAGGGTGTGGACTGTTTCAAAACGGATTTTGGCGAAAGAATCCCTCTGGATGTGTGCTACCGTGACGGCTCTGATCCCGTTAAAATGCATAATTACTATACTTATCTTTACAACAAGGCGGTCTTTGAGTTGCTTGAGGAATGCAGGGGACCGCGGGAAGCCGTATTGTTCGCAAGAAGCGCAACGGCAGGTTCCCAGCAATTCCCGGTCCATTGGAGCGGGGACTGCGAAGCCACCTACGAATCCATGGCGGAATGCCTTCGCGGAGGGCTGTCCCTGGCTCTGGGAGGCTTCGGTTACTGGAGCCATGATATCGGCGGTTTTGAAAACACCGCCACGGCAGACCTGTACAAACGTTGGGTGGCATTCGGATTATTGTCCACTCATTCCCGGCTGCACGGCAGTTCGTCCTATCGCGTCCCCTGGCTGTTTGATGAAGAATCCGTCGACGTATTGAGATATTTTGTAGACCTGAAAATGAAGCTGATGCCTTATATCTACAGTGCAGCATGTGAGACCTCCCAAACCGGGATTCCGGTTATGCGGCCCATGGTGCTGGAGTACACGGACGATGCAGCGTGCGCTTACCTGGAAAGACAGTATATGTTGGGAGAAAGTGTCGTTGTGGCACCGGTTTTCAACCGGAACGGTTCTTCGGAAGTATATCTGCCGGAAGGAAGTTTCACTCATCTGCTGACCAACGAGACAGTCTGCGGCGGACGCTATATCAGGCAAACCTACGATTATTTCGGCCTGCCCCTGTGGGTCCGGCCAAACAGCATTCTTGCCATGCTGGAGGATTCGGAAGTGGACAAAGGTACCACGTATGACAGCTCCACTCCCATGCTCTTTCATATTTACGAGCCGGAAGGGAATGCAGAAACCGATCTGTATGACAGCAAGGGAAATCACCTGTGCACTGTGCATGTACATACAAATTCAGACGGCAGCAGGGTTACGGCTCGTTTCAAAGGCGAATGCCCCGGAGGTACGGTCCGGGTATCCCGGCAGGAGCAGACCGGGACAGCACCGATTGACAAGGAAGCGGCGGAAGCTGTCGTGCTGTTGACGTAATTTATTAAATTAATCAATGAGAGAATCATCTTTCATGGAGGTGAGATCATAATGGAACAAAAATTGGCGGAAAATGTGGAAAGAGCAGAGCCTGTCAAAAATATAGAAAACCGGTACGGCAAAGTTTCGGATGTGTTGATGATTCTCCTGAGGATTTTGATTATAGCCGTGGTGGCCGGCTTATTTATTCCCTATATCAACCCGGTAAGGCTTAGCGGTGCCATTTCCAAAAACGCTTCCCTGTTTACCTGTGCGTTTTCGTACTCCGCCATAGGGTCCAATTTCGTCCGGGCACTATACAAAGGGTGGATTGATCAGGGAACCCTTACAACAACCTATATCGGGGCACTGATCGATGGGATTGCTGCAGCTGCCCTGGCCGCTGCAGCCTGTATGAGTCTCGGCGAATCCAGGCTGCGAAGGCTGGGCACCTGGATCTCCATATGTGCTTCCGCAGTCGGAATAGCAGGGACTGTACTGCTGCGGCTGACATACAATGGCTTTGCCGTAACGGACCATCCCAATAAAATCAAGCCCATGCTTCCCACAGGCATATATGTTTATGGCACCCTGTTTACAGTGGTGTTTCTGCTGTCTGTGGCGGCCCTGCTTACAATGCCAAAGCCGCCGCCCGGCGCGAGATATGAGATGCAGCCAAAGTACAGACTGTTTCTTATGATTCTTCCATTTATTATACTGGTTGTGGTTTTTTCCTACCTGCCTTTGTATGGCTGGCGGTATGCATTTTTTGATTACAAGCCGGGATCGGATCTGACATCAGAAAATTTTGTCGGATTCAAATGGCTGCGGTATCTGTTTGGCAACGCCGCAACCAGAGCTGATATTGTGCGCGTTCTCAAAAATACCTTTGCGATGAGCGGGATCGGTATCGTGACCTCCTGGCTGCCAATGGCATTTGCCATCTTTCTTACAGAAATACCATCCAACCGGACCAAACGGCTTATTCAAACCTTTACCACAATACCAAACTTTATCAGCTGGGTGCTGGTCTATACGGTGGCCTTTGCTTTTTTCTCCACGGAAGGTTTTATGAATTCGGTGCTGATCAACCTTGGTGTAAAGCAAAAAGGAACCAATTATCTGATGAGCGGCGACCACATATGGCTGAAAATGTGGCTCTGGGGAACATGGAAAGGCCTCGGCTGGGGTTCCATCATCTATATTTCATCCATTTCAAACATCGATCCGCAGTTATATGAGGCGGCTACAGTGGATGGTGCCGGCAGATTCAAAAAGATGTGGCATGTAACCGTACCCGGCCTTCTCCCGACCTTTTTCGTAATGCTCCTGATGTCGATAGCAAACATCCTTTCCAATGGTATGGATCAGTACCTGGTGTTCTACAATGCAGCAAACCGGAAAACCATACAGGTACTCGATCTGTATGTATACCAGCTGGGTCTGGCTTCCAGCAGCACCAATATACCTCTCGCCACTCTGATCGGAATGCTGAAATCCCTTGTCAGCGTAACTCTGTTATTCACTGCGAACCGAATCTCGGGGCGGATCCGCGGTCAAAGCATTATCTAGATTATCCAGCGGAAAGGAGCAGGCATCATGAATGAAACTGTCCGAAACAAAAGAAGTCGGATTCACCGGCAATCCGCAGGCGATATTGTTTTCAGAATCCTGAACGATACCTTTTTTATTCTGTTTACCCTGATATGTATTTTCCCCTTTTATTATCTTCTGATCAATACCATAAGCGATAATGAACTTGTCCGGATCGGGGCGGTCAACTGGTATCCCCGGGGCATCCATTTCAACAATTACATCGCACTGCTCAGGGTAAATGATCTGGCTGTCTCTGCCCTGGTTACCGTGGCAAGAACGGTGTTGGGCACGAGTCTGATGGTGCTGACCTCCGCTTTTGTTGGTTATCTGGTGACAAAAAAGGCAATGTTCGGGCGCAAGGTGATCTACCGCATGATTGTGATTACCATGTACTTCAATGCGGGGCTAATTCCCTGGTATCTGAACATGTCCATGCTGGGACTGACCAACAACTTCTGGGGTTATATCATCCCTGGCATCCTATCGCCTTTTAATATTATACTGGTAAAAACCTACATGGAATCCATACCGGCAGAACTGGAGGAAAGCGCGACGATGGATGGTGCAGGGTACTTTGCAGTTTTCCGGAACATCATGCTCCCCCTCAGCAAACCCATTCTGGCTACCATCGCCGTTTTCGGTGCAGTAGGTCACTGGAATTCCTTTACCGATTCCATTATTCTGATGCTCGGAGAGCCAAAGCTTTACACCCTGCAGCACAGGCTGTATATTTATCTGAACAAAAACTCAAACCTGGGTGCCATCATGACAACCGGTCAGGTGGATCAGAATATGATCAATGCTTCGCTGAATCAGCGGACAATTTCCCTGACGGTGTCGATGATTACCATAATACCTATTTTGCTGGTCTACCCGTTTATGCAGCGATATTTTCAAAAAGGACTGATGCTTGGCGCTGTAAAGGGGTGAACGATCAGCGGCAAACCATTAAAATATAAATCTGGGAGGGCATGGGTTATGAAAAGAAGAAAATTGTTTGCACTGCTGATGATTTTTGTGATGCTGCTGACTGCATGTGGAGGCGGGTCCGGTTCCCCGCCTGCTTCCAGGTCCGGCAATAAAACGCAGGAATCAACCGGAGACACTCCGGATGCCGCAAACAAAGACACAGAGAAGAATAAAAAAACGGATTTATCGGAAATCATTCCCGATAAAACAGTTGAACTGACGGTTTACTCACAGCTGGCAAACGTTCCCGGAGAAATGGTCGGCTGGTCTGCCGAAATTCTGAAGGAACGGTTCAATGTCAAATTCAATATCATCAACGAGGCAGACGGTACATTTGCCACGCGTATGGCGGACGGCAGTCTGGGAGACATTGTAATCTTCGGCGCCGACGGCGACGACTATCTCTCGGCAGTAAACGCCGGCATGTTGTATGACTGGAAAGAAGAAAACCTTCTTCAGAAATATGGTCCCTATATCCATGAAAACATGAAGCCTGCACTGGAAAAGAACAAATCGCTTACCGGCGGAATTTACGGCTTCGGACATGATGTATCCGAAAGTGCCGAGCAATATGCGGTGCCCTCCTATCATCCTGACATTCGCTGGGATCTGTATGCCGCGCTGGATTATCCGGAGGTCGGCACACTGGAGGATTTTGTCCCGCTGCTGGAGAAAATGGTCGGATTGGAGCCTGCCTCCGATTCCGGGGCACAAACTTACGGCGTATCTCTTATGCCTGACTGGGACGGTAATATGGTGATGTTTGTCAAAGCCACTGCTGCCCTCTATGGATATGATGAATTCGGATTTGGCCTGTACGATACGAAAACGCAGACTTATGAAGATGCCCTCAAGGAAGACGGTATGTATCTGAGATGTCTGAGATTCTATAACACTTTATACCAAAAAGGATTGCTGGACCCGGACTCCATGACACAGACTTATGATGACATGATCGAAGATTATCTGTCCGGCGCAGCATTCTTCAACATTTTTGACTGGATGGGCAGCGGCACATATAATACGCCGGAACATCTGAAAGCGGGGAAAGCAATGTTTGCTCTGGCCGCTGAAGATCAGAAAAATATCGCATATGGACTCAATATTTACGGCGGAGACCGCCCCTGGGCAATCGGCGCGGACACGAATTATCCGGAGCTGTGCATGGCCATCATCAACTGGTTCTGTACGCCGGAGGGAAAGATGACCGTTGGCTATGGCCCCAAGGGCATGACCTGGGATTATGATAAAGGAGGAAATCCGTATTTAACGGAATTGGGGATCCAGTGTCAGACCGATCCTCAGAGTACGGAGATAACCTACGGTAATACCACCGGCTTCTTCAACGACGGCAACTTCCAGCACAACAATACGACATGGGCGGCAGATGCCGTAAATCCCGAAACAAACGGAGAAACTTACAACTGGAAATTCTGGAAGAGCACACAAAAAGCTCTGCCGATAAGCGATATTGAAAGAGATTGGAGGGATCACACCGGCTATCCCAATCCTGCCGAGTATCTGGCAAAGAAAGATCATATCTCCGTAGCCACAGGCTCCCTTTTCTCAATGGCGCCGATGAGCAACGAATTGAACACCACCTGGCAGCAGGTAGCCACTGCCATAAAGGTCGGATCATGGGATGCCATTTATGTTTCCTCTGACAAGGCGTTCGATTCCGCCGTGACTGCAATGAAAAAAGAGGTGGACGCCTACGGATATGAAGACTGCGTGGCATTTACAAAAGAACAGGCGGAACAACGAAAGGCAGCGGAAAATGATGTGAAGAAAGACTGAAGCCGTTATACCTTGTTATATCGAGCAGCTAGAAAACAGGAGTAATTTCCTGTTTTCTTTGCTCTCACAGAAACGTACGTACGTTTTCCGTATACGGCTCCTGAAATTCGTATCATCCTGCGTAGAAGGATGACAATACCTCAACATGCTCTTTCTTTCGACATAGCTATATCACTCTATGTAATTTTACAATTCCTGCGGCAAAAACTAAACGATTGTACAAGGTACATGATGCACTTTCTAATATCTTAATTTTGCGGAATGTCTGTTGACAAACAATCTATTAAGTACTACTATATAGAGGTAGTAAGTGGCACGATATAGGCTGGAGGTAGCCGTTTGGAAAACTTAACAGAAATGCTTAAAGGAGTATTAGAAGGGTGTGTGCTGGAAATTATCGGGCGCAATGAAACTTATGGTTATCACATTACCAGAGCATTAAATGCACTCGGCTTTTCAGATGTAGTTGAGGGTACGGTATACACAATCTTGGTACGCCTTGAAAAAAACAAATTGGTAGACATTGAAAAAAAACCGTCCGACATTGGCCCACCCCGGAAGTTTTATAGGCTCAATGCGTCAGGCCGCGATGAACTTCGACGCTTTTGGGAAAAATGGGAGTTTGTATCTTCCAAAATCAATGAGTTAAAGGAGATGAAATAGAATGCCTATATCTGATTATTTCAATATCAAAAAAATAATTGGCGACAAAAAAGAGTATCGGGAAATGATGGCGAGGGTAAAAACTCTGCCAGAAGACTATCAATTCGTCTATGATAAAATCACGCATTATATGTGGAACTTTGCCGCAGGCAATGGCTACGATATGCTAAAGGTACAATATGACTTGATTGATTTGTTTGAAGAAGGTTTTTCCGAGAACAAGCCTGTTTTAGCAGTAACTGGAGAAGATGTTGCAGCATTTTCTGATGAGCTGTTAAAAAACGCAAGAACCTATCCTGAAAATCTACGCGAGAAATTAAACAGTGATATTTTGAAAAAGTTTAGCACAGGAGAGGAACGCAAATGAGCGATTACACAATGGCTGTTAAAGGACTAACAAAGTCTTTCAAAACCACCAAAGTCTTGAATGGTGTCAGCTTTCAAGTAAAGCATGGCGAGATATTCGCTTTATTAGGCTCTAACGGCGCGGGTAAAACGACGACTATTAAAATTATGGCAACGCTTCTGAAACCTGACGGTGGAAGTGCCGTAATCAATGGCTACGAAGTTACAGAAAAGCCGGATAATGTACGGCAATCTATCAGTCTTACCGGGCAATTTGCCGCCGTGGACGAAGTATTAACAGGACAGGAAAATCTGATTATGATTGCCAAACTGCGCCACTTGGATAATCCGCGTGGTGTGGCTGACAATTTGCTTAAACGCTTTGGACTTGCCGAAGCGGCAGACCGCAGGGTTTCCACCTATTCGGGCGGTATGCGCCGCAAGCTCGACATTGCCATGACCCTAATAGGGAATGCCGCAATTATTTTTCTTGACGAGCCGACAACCGGGCTTGACCCGGAAGCCCGAATAGAAGTATGGAAAATGGTAAAAGAGCTTGCGAAAAATGGAACGACTGTATTTCTCACTACGCAATATTTGGATGAAGCGCAGCAACTTGCGGATAGAATCGCCATTATGCGTGAGGGGAAAATTATCGTGGAGGGTACAATGTCGGAACTGGAAAAACTGCTCCCGCCCGCAAAAGTAGAGTATGTCGAAAAACAACCGACATTAGAGGAAATATATCTTGCCGTAATCAGCAAGCAGGAGGCGAAATCAGATGGTGAACATTAAAAGGCACTTTTTCAGCGATTTAGGTGTCATGCTTGGCCGTTCTCTGCGGCATATCTTTCGCAGCATGGATACCATTATTACAGTAGCACTCATGCCCATTGCAATGATGTTGCTATTTGTCTATGTATTGGGCGGCGCGATACAAACCGGCACAGATAATTATGTGAATTACATTTTACCGGGAATACTGTTGATTACGACCGCAAGCGGTATAGCCTATACTTCTTACCGTTTATTTATTGATATGCAACAAGGCTTTTTCCAACGGTTTAACTCTATGCCGATTGCCCGGTCAACAGCCTTATGGGGACATGTATTGTCCTCGCTTATATCCAATGCGATTTCCCTTGCGATAATTATTGTAGTGGCATTGATTATGGGTTTTCGTTCATCGGCGGGTATACTGTCATGGCTTGCAGTTGCAGGGATACTCATGCTATTTACATTAGCACTCACTTGGATTGCGGTGATTGCCGGGCTTTCCGCAAAATCGGCAGACGGTGCAAGTGCGTTTTCCTATCCGATTATTTTTCTGCCATTTATTAGTTCGGCATTTGTACCAACTGCGTCAATGCCGCACGTTGTCCGTGTCTTTGCGGAAAATCAGCCTGTTACCTCAATCGTAAACTCAATTCGGGCTTTATTCGCCGGACAGCCCGTAGGCAATGATTTGTGGATAGCTCTTGCGTGGTGCATTGGCCTGATTGTAGCAGCTAATACGCTTGCTATGATTGTGTATAAGCGAAAAGCGTTGGAGTAAGGAAGTGATGAAATGGAAAGGGTTGAGTGGATTATACCCAATACATTGCCGCTTCCACAGCCGGAAGTTTTGATACAGACGAGAAAAGGAGCAGCGTTAAGCTACTCCCAATCTCAACAAGTAGTGAACTTGTAGAGTGTCCCAGACTTGAGATTGCGGTAACAATCTCAAGTCCTATAAGGACACTCGCACTGGTCGGGGCGACAGGATTTGAACCTGCGGCCTCTTCGTCCCGAACGAAGCGCGCTACCAAGCTGCGCCACGCCCCGATAAAACTGGAGCCAATAAAGGGACTCGAACCCTTGACCTGCAGTTTACGAAACTGCTGCTCTGCCAGCTGAGCTATATTGGCAACCGTTCTGCATTACAGCTACTGATTATAACATAAAATTCTCAATCTGTCACCTGTTATTTTTGAAAACCGGATTTTACAGCTTTCGACTTTCACAGTTTTCCCTCACAGGAATATTATAGAGTAATCATCTGTGTATTTCAAGTATTATTTGTGGATAAGTCAAGGGGGGATAATATGAAACCAAGGAAGCTGAAATTGTTCACTGTTCTGTTACCATTGGTTTTGCTTGTTGTGGCCGTACTGACCGCATGTACCTCAAAACCTAAAACATCAAAGATAAGGCTGTGGGAAGTGACGCATTCCATTTTCTATGCTCCTCAATATGTCGCCATGTATA
>ENA-UOOE01001879-UOOE01001879.1-fermentation-metagenome-genome-assembly--contig:-NODE-1879-length-16430-cov-6.152855_pt1 | contig 16430 bp, 16 predicted proteins | sample MGYA00245776_ERZ724021 | MGnify/ENA primary metagenome ERZ724021 (study PRJEB28704, sample SAMN03018321) | fermentation metagenome | biome: anthropogenic terrestrial biome; feature: soil; material... | reverse complement strand
TCATTTACAGCTTTATCAAGTGCATAGGCTTGGATATCATTTGCCCATTTTTGAAATTCATCTACACTTGATAAAATTTCTGTAATTTCATCATCATTTAAAAACGGACCTTTTCTAAAATCATATTGTGCTATTTTCATGTTTTCTTCTGCTCTTGCTCTGCAATTAAATTTAGCTCTGCAAAACCTGCAATGCTCTCCAGCACAAAATTCTCCTTCACCTTTTATGGCAAGATCTGCTTTTGGTTTTACTACATCTTCTGCCCATTTAATCAAGTCATCTATAGTAATTTCAAAAGTTGATATGTTATCAAGTCTCGGCTGGCAAATAGTCATTCTTACTTTTTTAATATCATAAAGGCTGTCAAATAAATTTAAAGCTCCTATTGCATACAGCATCATTTGAGGATTATGAGCAGCTGAAACTTCTACACCTTTTCCATATTTCAAATCAACAATATCTAGAATCTTATCTGAAACAATAACAAGATCTCCTGTACCAAAACCTTTAGGTACACAATTACTGAAATCCAATTTTTGTTCCACCAGAATAATTGGATCTTTTGATCTAACTTTAGCTTCTGCTATAAGCTCACAGACATAATCAAAATAAATGTCTGTATAATATTCCAGTTCCTTTTCATCAAATTCACTTTTAGGCTTTTGAGACTTAATTCCAAGGTACTTTTTTAGTTTATATTCAGCTAATGCATGAGCATCAGTACCTTCTGCAGCAAAAATACTATCCTTATTTTCAAAGTTTTCTTCAAGCCTTGCAGAAGGTGGACATTGTATCCACCTGTTAGAACTTGAAGCTGATAAAAGTGCATGTTCACCCATTAAATCAACTCCGCTTCTTTTAATAACTCAGAGTATTTATCCTTTGGTATATCAGTTAATTTTTTGCCACCAAACTTCTTAATAAGTTCTTTAACCTCTTTCTGCTTGCCATTTTGTGCAAGTTGTGCAAGTACTGCCCTCACCTCTTCTAAAGTTGTAGTTTTAACTTCTTCCTTTTCTTTTGATGCTTGTACTTCTTTAGGCTCTTCTTTTATTTGAACCCCTGCTTTCATTTGTGGTAATGCTTCAGCTAAAACTAATAAAGCATTCATAATATCTGGAGAGTCAACTCTCACTCTAATATTAATATCCATCTATAACACCCCTTTCTTTCTAAATAAAGTATCTACTGACTCCTCTGGAAATACTCTTAAAAGTCCACTTGCAACCTTGCGGCCTACTCCTCTTTTTCCACTAAGAACCCTACTTATAGTTCCCTTTGATACATTAGCCTTAGCAGCTAACTTATTTTGAGATAAACCATTTATCTCCATTAGTTCTTTCAATTTTGAAGAATTTAAATCCATAACCATCCCCCTCTTTGTGTTATCTTCTATGCTTGTTAGCTAATTTGCTAACATAGAGTTAAAAAAAAGCATGTACCTAACAGCACATTAGCAATACGCTAATTGTGCTGTTTCTTCCCTTACAATCTTTAATTGCCTTAGCCTAATTGACGCCGCCTGTATTGATACATTAAATATCCCAGCAAGTTCTCTTGACATATCATTTGCAAACTCATAAGCATCAAAATCCCTGTCTAAAGTTATATAACTGTCATCAATACCGACTTCTTTAAATATGTTTTGTGCCGCTATTATAAATGTTCTTTTAGGCATTATCAAACATGATGATGTATAATTTGCCTGCCATTCCATCCAATCATTGTCTGTTTTAAATGTTCTTTTCTCTGAATAATCTTCAAAACTTCTCTTCAGACACTTTATTGATTTAGCTTCTTCATTATTTAGCATATCAAAAATGTTAAGCTGATCTTCATGTGTTTCAAACATCTCTCTATGAAACATCCAGTGACCACATTCATGTCCGTTGGTAAACCTGCATCTTCCTTCTTGTTCTTCTGTAAGTAGGTCATTATTTATAACTACAGTACCTTTTTTTACATATATATCCCTGTACTTATGTTTTTCTAAATCGTATACAGTAAGGATTCCATTGTTAAAAGTTGTTAATCCAAGGACACTTCCATCTGGTGTTATATCTGCATAATCAACTTCAAGATGTAAATAATTCTCTAAAAATTCTTCTATTGGTGTGGGCATAGGTTCTTCTAATATTTTTGAATCAAAATCCCCTAAGTATGCTTCTGCAATTTCTTCAATATCACCTTTAGAAAGAATTGGCAGACCGTTACTTTTTCTCTTAACCTCAATGTGCACTAGGCGTTGCCTCCTTTTTCAGTTAGCTTTTTAACAAATTCATCCCAATCCTCCTCTGTTGCAACTTCTCTAGCTTTTCTTAATGCCACCCTAACTTTTTTAGATGACATAATATATTCCGGGAGATCAGGTGCTATAGTGTTCTTACCTTCTCCTGCTAAATCAAACATTGTATGTTTTTCATCCTCAGTTAATTTTAAAATTTTAGCTATTTGTATAAGCCTATCCATATCCGGCGGATATCTTCTGCCTTTTTCAATGTCACTGAGATATGCGGGAGCAATTCCTAGTTCAGCGGCCATTCCTCTCAATGTTATTCCAAGTTTTTTTCTTTTATCTGCTATAAATTTTCCAAAACTAAATATATCATCCATTTTATTACCTCTCTACGCATTATAGCGTGTTCGCATATATGATAACATCATTGTACTGGAAACAGTTTCCATTGTCAAGAGGAAACTGCTAAATTTTTATTTATTATTTTTATTCAAATTACATCTTTTAATCATTTTCTTGACTTCCTTAGGCGTATAAGCAGGTTCTCTACTATGAATTACTAAATGGCAATTTGGGCAAACTGGAATCAAATCATTTATTGCATCTATTTCATATTCCTCTCCAATTTCATGTAGAGGTTTTAAATGGTGTACATTAATTAATCCCTCTACTTCTTTTCCATAAAAACTTTCAAAATCAAATCCACAAATCTGACAAATAATTCTGCCATTATTAAGTTTTTTATAATACTCAATACATTCCTGTTTTGCTTTTAGATTTCTTTCATAAGCATTTATTGTAATTTTATATTTAGCACCTTCCTTAAGTTTCTGTGACTGTTTTTCAGTAATTTCTTCTGGTATAGTTATTACTTTTCTTATATCTTTATTATTAAACAAAATTTTGTTTTCCTTTATAAGTTCATCTATAGCCATTTTCAATTCTGGACGCAAAATCCATATAAAATGTCCAGTGCTTTTTTCTATAGCTCCTAAAAACATCACATGCCAATAATTAAATTTTGTACTATCCTCTCTTTGTCTTGGTGGTTCAATTTTTAAGTAATGTGCAATCCTTTTTCCTAAAGCTCCAACTGCAAAATTATATGAATTAGATTTTCTTCCTTCATCATTCGCAATTTCCGTTGCTGTTGCCATATAATTAGGCTTTTTATAAATTTTTAAAATTAAATCCTTATTAAAATCTTTTGTTATATTTTTATTTAAAAAAAGCTCTTTCCACTGTTCTTTAGTTATATTTATTTTATCATTCCATTCAATCCTCACACACTCATCCCCAATTCATAGGATATACATAAATCTATTGCTTTAATATCTATATTTACTTTTTTATAAATTAAAAATATTTTTATATAACTCAAATATTCTCAATCCAATTTAATATGTAATCACGGCTTTTATTCAGGACATACATTCTTTTATAATTCTCTTTATTTTGTAATATATTTTCTTTTATAAGGACTTTAATAACAGTATATACTACTGTCTTAGGTGATTTCTTATAATTAGTTTCATTTATAATTTTATCATTCATCAATGACGATATTGTAGATGTTTTTATATATTCTTTATTATACCTACAAAATTGATCGACTATAGTTTTAACTATTTCATTAAATATAGATATAGGAATTACGTTAGGATAAGTGCTACTATTATCTGGTCTAGTAGTTACAATTCTAATACTATCGTTTTCTTTTGACCATGTTGTTCTATCAACAACATCTTTAATATCTCTTTCATTTTCTTCTTCACATTCTTCTCTTTCTTCATCGCTATCATCAACAACTATTTCATTATATAAGTTTTTTAATTTTAAAACTTCAGATTTATTATTTTCAATTTTTTCAACAAATTCAATAGTTTTTTTTATCTCATTTAATTGTCCTTTCTTGCTAATATCAGGTATGTATTCTTGCCATATTTTATTTTCTAAATTGTTTAAACCATCTTCTAATAAATCATACGATGTACTCACATCTTCAATTTCTTTTTTTAAATCAATATTCATTTATATTCATCCCCCTATAAATTTAAAATTCTAAAATTATATTTTTTAATATATTCAAAATGATATTGAAAATGTGCAGTATAACTCTTTAATATATTATCTGTAATCCCTATAAAAAATCTTTTATTATTATATTTATTTTTCTACTTATTAAGTCCTCTAATCTACTCTATCTTCCAACTTTAGTACCATTTTGAACCATATTATTAAAACTGGAATTTAATCGAACTTCTTCATGGGAAATTAGTACATACTTCCAAGGCTTGCCTCCGTATTTATTATTAAAATTAGTAGCTGCTGCACAGTACTCTGTAGCTGCCTTTGCTTTTTTAATTACTATAGCATCATTTAACATTCTACTGTCCTTTGTTTCAATCATATAAATACAATTAGATGTTTCCACTATAAAATCTGGTTGATATCTTTTTGAACTATTCCTATCATAATAAATTGTAAATTGTCTTAAACTAGGACGCATCCATTTTAATACTGTATTCTCTCTTTCAAGAATAATAGCAAAAGTCTTTTCAGTATTATTTTCAAACTTATATAAAGAATGACAGCTTTTCTTAAAACCTTTAAATATTTTAGATTTTACATCCTGAGGTGCAATATTTGCTCTATAATCATATATATGATCTGAAACATATTTACCTCCAAAGCTAACTTCAATCCTACTAAATGGTCTCATATCAGTAGCTGTGTAAGTAGTTTCTTCTTTATAAAAATGCTCATTCATTTGTGCATAAATATTATCCGCTATACTTTTCTCCCGCTGTGCAAGAACTTTTCGTACTTCATCTTCATCATTTAAATAACTATAGAAATGCTTTTTCAGCTGATCAATTAAAGAATACATCAAATCTGCACATTCATCATACTCAATATTTTCATGCACTAGCAAAAGCTTTACTATTACATTCTCTGAAGTATCCGTTTCCTTTATATTCGCAAAAGACATATCTATATAATAACTTTGACCATTTTCTTTTAGTTCAGTTGCTAGTAATGCATCATCAGATGGATGCCAATTCATGTTTCTAGTATCTAATTCAAATTCATGGAATCCTTGTTTTATTTCTGAAACCGGCTGTATAACTGCCTGTGGAATAGGAATCACCTTATTAGTTAATAAGTGTACACTTTGCTCAACTGCTTTCTCAACACACGCTGCAACTTCTTCTTTACTTAATTCTAATGAATGAAACGCATTTTGTGTTAATGATATAATTGACGTATTTAATAATTTTTTGACCTCGGGCTGTTTTATATCTTCAAAATTATATAATCTTTTATTCATTTCTAATACAGACTTATTTGTAATCTCTGAAACATATTTAGCAATATCTTCTTTAACTTCTTGTGGAGCATGGACTGTCTCTGGCACAAACATTGCCAGCTGTTCCTTATAAGACTTACTATTTGTTAATTCATCATATACTGTTGGCAATTCTATTGTTTCCTTTTGATCTTCATTACTATTTTCTTCAGGATCAATACAATATACCCTTCTTACTAATGAATTTGGATCTTCAGCTAATTTCACAATGGCTTCATATTTATCATGACTGACAATAGACAGCCTGTCTACTTTTTCATTTCCCGTTCTTTCACCATACGGAAGTCTTAGCCCCCTGCCAATTGTTTGTTCGGTTAATGTTTCAGAAGCAGATGCCCTAAGTGGAATAATTGTATAGAGGTTATTTACATCCCAGCCTTCCTTAAGCATATTAACATGTATTACAATTTCTATAGTATTATCTGGTTTCTCCAGCGTAAGTAATTTTGAAATATTCTCGTCTTTTTCTGAACCACGCTGGTTAGAATTTATCTCCAAAACCTTATCTTTATAATATCCTTTGTAAAATTCATCAGAAATTAAATATTTCTTTATTCTTTTTGAATGATCTGTATCTTTAGCAACAACTAATACAAAAGGTTTAATTATTGGTTTGCCATGCGTACGCGCATATGTATCTAGTGCTTCTTTAGTATCAATATGAAGTTTTATACCATCCTTTAATTTTTCTTTATCTAAGTCATCAGGATTAGGAAATTCTTCCGGATGAAAATCCTTTCTTGTTACAACAACAGGTACCTTAATATATTTTTCATCATTTAATGCATGTGCTAATGAATATTCATACACCACATTTTTAAACTTGATAGCTTTAGATCCCTTTTGTATTTGAGGTGTGGCCGTTACCTCTATTCCCAATATTGGTTCTAATTCATTAATTACATTAAAACTCTTGTCTGCATGATAATGATGGCTTTCATCCATTAATATACAAAGGTCTGGAAGATTCTTAAGATACTCAAAATATGATTCACCCAAAACTTCATTCAATCTTTTTATTTTCGCAGGTTTTCCCTTCTTAATTTTAGTGTCAGAATTTAATTTTGAAATATTAAATACATTAATTGTAATTTTATTGTTAATATTTGATGTTTGTCTAAATTCTTCATAATTGTCACCATCAATAATTCTAGGAGGATTAACAAATTCATCTAACCCTTTAAAAACATACTTTGGATTACTATTGTTACCAAAATCTGCTTTAAGCTTATTATATATTGTTAAATTAGGAGCCATAACGAAAAAATTTTTAATACCCTTTTTATAGTATAAGTATGCTATAAAAGTCCCCATTAATCGAGTTTTTCCAATACCTGTAGCAAGTGAAAAACACACTGAAGGAAATGTTCGCTCAAAACTTGTTAATGTTGGACAAATATCTTTAACTTTTTGTAATTCTTCATCTAAATCAATATTTTTTTGCAACTTTAAAACATCACATATCTTTTCAAATATCTCCAAACTTTCCTTTTGAGGTTGACGTAAACATAAAGTATTATTAATATATCTTGAAATTTTATTCATCACAATCCCCCTCACATTCAATGTCTGAGGTATCTATTATTGACATATTATAATTATTTACACCAAAATCACACTTATCAAGAACTGACTGAGGTATTTTTTTAATTATTATACTTTCATATCTATCATTAAGTCCAACATCAAAGGCTGGACAACAAATTAGCAATCTTTCTTTTTCTTGCATTTCACCGGCAAGCATATCAAGATATTTTGCACTTACAAACTGTGTCGTTGTAAAAATATAACTATTTTCATGGCTTTTTCCCTGTTTCCAAAAAGTTTTTTCATCTGGATCATACTTATATCCATTAAGTTTTGCAACCGCTGCTGCTAACATTTCTGCATTATACTGTTCTTTGTCAATTACCCAATTATCATGTTTGTCTTTTTTCAATAGACTTGGAGCAAGCTCATAAAATTTAAAGCCGCCGCCGCCCTGCCAGTTAACATCTTTTGATATTCCACCTTGATCAGTTCCATCAATGACTTTTTGCAATCTTGGAATACAATGCGTATAGCAATGACCACCAAGTTCAATTCCAATCCATTTTCTATTCATTTTATGTGCTACTGCTGCTGTTGTTCCTGAACCAAGGAAACTATCTAATACAATGTCACCTTCATCCGTTGCCAACTCCAAAATACGTTTAAGCAACTTTTCAGGTTTAGGCGTTGCAAACCATTTACTCTTATTCCACTCTGGAAACAGTTTCTTTTGTTCATATTTTGCTTGCCTATTATGACCCGTTTCTTCTAAATTAGCCCATAATGTTGATGGTGGTAATTTTTTTTGTTCATACAAATAAGTTCTTCTCTTAATATTAGTAAATGTTTTATTAAATCTTATTTCACCTGTTTTTATTTTTTCTTTTAATGTTTCTTCAGACCATCTCCATCCATAAGTCGGTGGCTTAATTACATTTCCATTAGGTGCTACGATGTCATAACATAAATTAACTCTTGGATTTGGTGATGATATTGGATTTCCATCAAACCATGGTCCTCTAGGATCATTATCTGGATTAGAATAATGTTTTGCCTGTTGTTCTGTCCTTTCTAACCTATTTGATGTCCACTCACTGCTTTTTGAATATACAAGAATGTAATTATGATCTACTGAAAACTTCTTGGAATCGTTATTACTATTATCACTTGATCTCCACACAATAGTAGATGCAAAACATTTTCTTCCAAATACTTCATCCAACATAACTCTTAGATAATGCACTTCATTATCATCTATACTAATCCAAATGCTTCCTTCATCTGAAAGCAATTTTTTTAAAATTTCTAATCTAGGCTTCATCATATTCAACCATATACTATGCTCTAAATTATCATCATATTGTTCAAAAGCACTTCCCGTATTGTATGGTGGATCTATGTAAATACATTTAATTCTTCCAGCGTAATCTTGCTCTAAAGCCTTTAATGTAAGTAAATTATCCCCATGAATAAGCATATCTTCAGTATTTTGATCTCCATATGATTTTTCTTTGTCATATAATAAAATTCTAGGTTCAAGTTTAGGTTCTTCACCCTTCCCTATCCATGTTAATTCCAATTTCTGTTTTTCAGCCATAAACTCATCCTCCATCTATACTATCTCAAATCTTATAGTAAATATATTAGTTACGGTATTTTTGCCCTTTATTCTTTGCCTCATTTCTTGTTGCAACTTTTCATTTTCATTTTCAATTCTATCTTCCTCTTCATATAGTTCCCTACGCTTCTTATCTCTTAACTTTTTAAGCTTTAAAATTTCATCCTTTTTATCAAGCATTTCTTCTAAAGTACAGTCAACAATAGAGAGTTCCTTATTTTTTTCCTTAATAACCTTATCTATATTCTTTATCTCTTCCTGGAGTCCATCTTTTAAATCTTCACTCCATTCATCCAGTTTTTCGCATTCCTTTAGGAAATACTCTTTATTCTCCATTTCTATTTGTTTTAAAGTATTATCAGCATTAGCTTTAGACATTTCTTTTATATCATTTGGAACACTACTACCTTCAATGTGCTGCCTTTTTACTGCGCTAAGCTCCATTATCTTATTAACAATATTACTATCTAAAACTGTTCCATCATCACATATTGCACTTATAATTAAATGTTCCTGCTTATCAAAGCTATCATTTATCAATTTATCTATGCATATCCAGCCTGTCTTGCAAGGAATTACATCAAGATAACTTATTTTTCTATCTGAACTTTTATAATTAAATTCAATAAAACTAACAGGTAGCCGCTTTTCTTTTATTTGCTTTATAAGATCTTCACATAAAGGATGTTCCCGTCTTAAAAAATGTTCATGATTTTTTTCACTTTCTTTCCATCTAATAGAATACGTGCCTCTATAATTATCATTAGATATATATTCAAACCTAGTATTATCTATAGGCTTTATTTTATCTCCACATGAACTTATCATAAAATTGTATAGCCATTTTTCATATTGATTTATACCTTTTATTGTATTATCATTACATGTTTTTAACAGTGCACTTACTTCTTCATCAAAATTTTCAAGCAATGACTGCTGCGCATGTTTCATAGTATCACTAATTTTATCCTTAAACTGTTCTTGTAAATTATCAAAAGCAACTTTAATTTCATCTTTCGTTCTACAATTTTGATAAATTTCAGCTATTTTATTTTCAAAATCAACTCCTGATTCTATAGAACCTAATACTTCATCTGATGAACCAAAAAGGCCTTCAAATAATTTGAATTTTTCATTTAATAATTCATAAACTCTTTTATCCGCTTCATTTTTTTCATTTACAAAATTTATAACCACTACATCGTTTTTTTGTCCATATCTATGGCACCTTCCGATTCTTTGTTCTATTCTTTGAGGGTTCCATGGCATATCATAATTTACAAGTAACGAACAAAACTGAAGATTTATTCCTTCCGATGCCGCTTCAGTCCCTATTAGTATATTTGCTCTTTCCTTAAATTCTTCAACTATAGATGCCTTCATATCAGCTTGTTTTGATCCAGAGACTATATCTTCACCCTTATGCCTTTTAAGCCATTCTTTATATATTCTCTTGGAATTGGAATCATTATTCGAACCATTTAAAAATACAATTTTATTTTCATAGCCATTTAATGAAAGTAACTTATATAAATACTCTTGAGTACGTCTAGATTCCGTAAATATAACTGCCCTTCTGTTTCCACCAAGCTCTTCTGTTCTAGCAAACCCCTTCTTTAGAGCTGTTAATAAATTTTCACCTTTTGCATTAGTATTTATACCTTTTGCAAGATTAGCATACTCTTTAAGCTTTTCCAATTCTTTATTTATATTAATACGTTCCCTGAGCATGTCTACTTTTGTTTCATCTTCATTCACACCATCTTCCTCAAATAACTCATCTATTGAATCATAATCATTTAAATTCAATTCAGTGTCTATACCATTTAACATATTTTCAAGCCTAGCAATTAAAGCATCTAATGTACCTGATATTGCAAACGAAGATGATGCTAATAATTTTCTTAAAATCATAGTCATTAATTTTCTTTGACTGTTTGGTAATGCATATAAAGTAGGAGACTGTAAATACTCTGAAACTTCGTTATACAATTTTTCTTCTTGAGCGGATGGTGCATATGTAACTAATATTGCTTCTCTTTTAGTATAGGGCACATATTCCACCACTTGTTTTCTAAGAGTACGCTTACAAAATTGCTGCAATCTTGCCCTTAAAAATACATTTCTTACTTCTTCATTCTCAACATTTACATACTTTTGTCTAAAAGTCTTAGGATCACTAAAAACTCTTTCATCAATTATACTGACTAGTCCGTATAGTTCCATAAGATTGTTTTGTAAAGGTGTAGCTGTAAGCAAAAGTTTTTTTCTCCCTCGTAAAGCACTTTTTAACTTGTTTCCTGTTACATTACTATTTTTATATACATTTCTAAGTCTATGAGCTTCATCAATTACAACTAAATCCCAATTAATATTTGATATTTCCTTTTGTTTACGTGCTGCAAAATTATAAGAACAAATAACCACCTCGTTCTTTTGATTAAATGGGTTAAAAATTTGCTTTTTCTTTTGCCTATTAAAATTTTTACTTTCCAATATTATTGATTTTATATAAAACTTTTCGCTTAACTCTGACAGCCACTGATTTCTCAAAGAAGCTGGTACAATTAAAAGTATTTTTCTCTTATGTTCCGCCCAATACTGAGCCATAATTATACCTGCCTCTATGGTCTTACCCAAACCAACTTCATCTGCTAATATAACACCACTAGATAAAGGTGATTTAAATGCAAACAATGCTGCATCTACTTGATGTGGATTTAAATCAACTTTTGCACCAGCTAAAGATGGAACCAAACTATTCAACCTATTATTAGGTCGCTTTAATGTTATTTGTTCAGCAAAATATCGTGCTTGATACAATGTATAATTACTCATCTTTAGTTTCTCCCATATTTTCACATATACTGCTATATATTTTTTTTCTTCTATCTAATGGTTTTTCTGCATTATTAGGTATCAACCATAAGTTAGCCTTTTTTACTGCTCCTTGAATTCTACCTTCTACACAGAGAATTTGAACTCTTCGTCTCGTGATTTTCCATTTTTCTGCTGCTTCTTGAGCCGTTATATAATTCATTTTTCTCCACCAACTTGTCCTCTTTTAATACCTACATTATATTCTATATATCGAACAATATCAACAAAATGAATATATACGTTTGCATAAAAACCCTCAAGTGATTTCTCTACACCCAAGGGTTTTAAATTATCAATATTCTATTTTCTACCGTTTCCTTCTCCTGTATCACCAAACATATACCGTTTTTATCATTTTGTAACCCCAGTTATACCAATACCTCTAACTGTCTTTCCTTTGCAGCTTAACTACCGTCTCCTCGTGAGCTGTTTGCGCAAACACATTGGATTTTTGTTCCTCTGTAAATCCTGTATTCTCAATGCTTTACATGTGTTCCCTTTTAAGCTTGACTATGCTCTCCACATGTGTTTGGGCAGTAAAGTGATACTAATTCGCATAAATGTCCATTTTAGGTTTTATATCATAAACTACTTATATTAGCTGGAAATTCCATTCTTCATTTATAGCTGTTTTATGAATAAAGGAATTTTCCTTACAATATATTATAGTGTTTTTATTAAATTCACAATTTCCTATGTCAATAACGGATTCTGGAAACGAAATTCTAATTAGACTTGTGCAATCTTCAAATGAATCATCACCAATTTCTTGTACCCCTTCAGGAATTACAATTTGTTTAAGTTTTCGGCATCCTGAAAAAGCAGAACCACCAATTTTAATTATCCCCTCTTTTAGTACAATCGATTCTAGATCGATGCATCCTGAGAAACATAAGATAGGAATTTCCATGATCCCTCCAAGAAACAAAATAGATTTTAGTGTCTTGCAGTCTTTAAATACACCCAAACCAATAGACTGTACATTACTAGGTATAGTAATACTTTCAAGTCCTGAATCTGCAAACGCAAACTCCTCTATCTCAAGTAATGTTGCAGGTAGAATAATATTTTTTAAGCTGATACAATTTGTAAATGCACCTCTTTCTATTTTTTCGAGACAGGTATTACTAAATAACTCGGCATTATTTAGAGCTTGGCAGCCATTAAATGCGTGTTCACCGATAACCTTTACTGACTGAGGTATCTCTAAAGTTTGCAAAGATGTGCAATTTACAAATATATTCTTAGGTATGTATTCCATATCACTATTCAATTTTACATTTTTAAGATTAGTGCATCCTCTAAATACAAATTCACCAAAATAAGAAACATTATCCATAATATTTATGCTTTCTAGATTATCACATCCATCGAATGTAAAATCTGCAATATGTGTATGCATACCTGCAGCTTTTTTCTCATAGGGCAGTATGATAACTTCTGAGTGGCACACCGAAACATGATATTTACCATATATGATATGGTTGCCTTTAATCCATTTATGGGCATACTTATAATATACGCCAGTAATTTTTGCTTTAGCATCCACTATTTCCATAGCTTGACTCTGTGTTTCCGAAAGTGGTGGCTGTGGTACTGTTTTAGCAATATACTCCTCGTATTCTTCACGTAACCCACTGTATAGAAGAGCTTCTAAATGATAATCATAATACAGCTTTTTTATATCATTATAGTAATTGTTTTTTTCGCTCTCAGATAAGTTGTCTACTTCAAGAAACCAATCTGCATCTATTTCTCCTTCTAGTTTTCTATAATAATTTTTCAGTTCCATTGTTTTGACTTGGGAAAATGATAGAAATGGAGTATTGTAACACTTGGAATATTCTAGTTCATTATAGAATTCAAGATAAGGAATAAAATCTGATAAAACTTTTTCAAAATCCTTTGCATGAATAACCTGCCTAGAAACTCCTGTAAAAAGCAAGTTTTCCGTTAAACCATGAACGTTACTTTCAGAAGCTCCTAGATATTCTATCCTGTAGGGATGATTGTATTCAATCCACTTGAGATTTTGGCAGACGGTAGCATACTTTATTGATGTCTCATATATATTAGGTGTCATATTTATAATGTAATGATATCCCAATTTAATCAACCTCACTTAATATTATTTCACTCATATATTAAAGCTTTAAATAGCTTATTTCTTAAATATTTATAATATAAATATTCTTTTAAAATCATCCTCATGACTATTCTGAAAGTCACATATATGTTTTATAACATCTCTTTGTATAATATCTGGATCATAATATATTTTTATTTTTGAATTATATATTGCAACCTCATCTAAATAGGAAATACTGTTTAAATGAGATCCTAATATAATTTTGTTCAAAGACCTACAACTTCTTAACCTTCTAAAATCAAGCTTTTTAATAGCTTCATCATCAGACAAATCTAACTCGCTAATTTCTTTTCTTACAATATATATACCTTGATCTGGATCACTTATGTATTTCTTGCCTAATAGTCTTGCTTTAGCAACTTTAGCTCTTAGTTTCTTATTATATTCAGGACTTTCACTCAGTAACGATTCTTTAGAAAAGAAATGCTCTTCGTCATGTTCCAGATCTGTAATTTGAAAATCTGTATTATATATAGCCTCATTTGCTAAATCTTCATTCAAATATTTAAAATGGGAATCTAACTCAATTATTAATTTCTTTGTTAACAATATAATATCTAAGTCTTTTACTTGGGCATATGCATCAATTTCCTTACTAACAATTTCTTTAACATCTTTTATTGTTACTGTAGAAAACTTCTGATTAGAATAACAATTTTTTACTTGCTGTGCAATATTTTCGGCTATATTTTCTTTTAACTCCATTATTATTAATTTCATATTGTCCTGCGTGGATAAATTTGTATCCATTTATTTACACCTCCAACTTCTAGTTAATCCTATTTGTTTAAACACATAATAAACAACTTCGCTCTAACAGAATTAAATACACTCTTATTTATTTTTGAAATAACCATAATCTTTATTTACTAAAACGTAATCGCTTAAACCTAGTGTTGATTTATTTCCTTTATTTTTAAAGGACTTAGAAAAATTGACTATAGAATGATATTCAACATTCTGAATATCTTTATAATAATTTTTATGTAATTTTTCAAATCTGAACTTATTCCATCCTAGTATTTCCACACGACCTGCCTTTACTCTATCACCAAGCCGTTTGGCACTGCCTATATATATTTGTTTTTTAGCCTCATCCACTAAATAGTAAATTACATAGGGGGTTTCGCTATACTTTTTAATATCAGAAATAGGTAGCCATTTTGAGGATGCAGTTATCATCTTGCTATAATCATCTCTATTTTTGCCCATCCAACCAAAGACATCCTCAAAAAGTAAATTTTTAAATACATTATCATAGGGAGTTTTAGTTTTTTCTCAATATCAAGTTAAAAATGAGTTGAATTATGAATAGTAACTTTGAGCTGTTCTTTAATATCATCGGGAATTTCCGTACGATATTGCTTTCCAGAATCGTGCTCATATATCTGACTTTGTATAAATATATAGCTTTAAATAAAGGTTTCTTTAATTTTATACAACAGGTCATTGTTAAAGTGAAGTTGATAAGCTTTGTAACCACAAATTTCATTTTTACTGTTTCTAATATCATGTTTACCATAAAGCTTTACTGGAATAGTTAAACAATAATTTAGTAATGTCTTATTCACTGATACAATAAAGATATTATTCATACTCTATTCATCTTCTCTATATTTAAATTCATTTTACTCACCATTATAATAACCCTAACCTAATAGATTATCTTTTTCACTTATTGATATGAATGTTTCTTTTATCGCTTGTTCATCAGCTTTCTTTGTATGAACTCCCACTTTTGAAATGAGCAGTTCCTCAAGTTCTTTACTACCATCTTTAATGGAGCTTTCTACCATATTTCTAAATTTTCCCATATTGATATCTAGTTGTCTTGAACATTTATCTATACAACTTGTTTTACTTATTCCAAACTTTTTAGAAGTCTTTTCTATAGCCATTGAAATTTTGTTATCAATAGAAGTGGCTGATAAATCATTGGTTACTTCAGTAATGATATTTAATATTTGGCTAATGCGATTACTCAAACCATAATTAACAACTGACCTACCAGTACTTTCTGCGTTAATCCTTTCCATAGAAATTGACCCATCTGAAAAAATTTTTAATTTGTACTCTGCAATAACTTCCATTGTTTTTTCATCTCCTATATGCATTTAATTTTTATATGCATTTAATTTTTCTGTCTATATTTACTTTATTATCATTGCCTCTATTGTCTTTACAATTTTGAACTATCTTTTCTAGCAAATCATTACTTAAGCCAGTTATTTGTTGAACGACTGCTGATGCAAATTCTTCTGTTGTCATTGTTATTTCACGCGTACAATTGGATCTAATTGTAGATTCCTTTACGTTATAAGTTCCTGCAACAATTCTGAATTGCTTCTTTACAATATTTACAGCATCTTCTTCTTTAACGCCCCCATTTTTTGATATATCAGTTAATATATCGTTTTTAGCCCCTCTAATAACATCAATTACATGGTCAACCATTTTACTCATAAAAATCACCCCTATATATAATTCGTATGTATGTATTCGTATGTATAATTTAATATTACATTATTCTATTATCGTTGTCAACTATTTACAATGACTTTTATATTTTTTGTTTAAAATAATATTTGTTTTGGTTCAACCACGACTTTTGTGAATAATTAAAAATACCATTAATTTCATTACCAAT
>ENA-UOOE01001877-UOOE01001877.1-fermentation-metagenome-genome-assembly--contig:-NODE-1877-length-16436-cov-3.856114_pt1 | contig 16436 bp, 16 predicted proteins | sample MGYA00245776_ERZ724021 | MGnify/ENA primary metagenome ERZ724021 (study PRJEB28704, sample SAMN03018321) | fermentation metagenome | biome: anthropogenic terrestrial biome; feature: soil; material... | reverse complement strand
TATAAACTTATTTTTTGTCAATTATTCTTTCGTAGTTTATATCAATAAAATAATCACAAAATTTAATTTTCGTATAAATTAACCTGTTGTTTGTTTTATCAGATAAAGCATAAATATAACCACCATCATTTTGAATAAAAGATTACCTTGGGTAAAGGTATATATTTACAAACATATTATTGCCTTTGGAAATGCATATTATATTATCCCTTGTAGCAAAATATCTAAGAGGTGATAAATATATGAAAAGCAAACCAGACGATAGAAGGGATAATGTAGATAAAATTCAATACAACATCGATAAAACTATTCAAAACTATAACCGTGCGGAAGAAATGATTTCAGTAACAGATGATGAAAAAACTAAAAATTCTTTAACAGAAAAAAATGAAAGAAGACTGGATTCTCTCAGCAGTATGAGAGAAGAAATTAAAGATGAGGCAATGGATAAGCAGAGAGGTTATAAATAAATAAACATAATTTTAAATGTCACATTATACAAAAAAAGAGGCTCCCCTTTTTTAAAGAAGGGCCTCTCTTTTTACGGTGTCCTATAGCATGCAGGAATTTTCCAATCATATCTCCATATTTTATAGATGTTCCAACAAGTACTGCATCTGATGTTTTAAAATTTTCTAATATATTCTCTTCCAAAACCTATATATCTACAGTATCAATAATTGTAGGTTTTTCTGTAAGCAAAAGATAACTATTATAAGTTGTTCCCTTTGTTAAAGTTAATCTATGAAATGGTACATCCCTATCATCAATATACATAATTATGATATAATATCCAGGTTACAATATAGAAATTCCGTAGTAGGATGGCTACGGAGGTTTTGGATATTTTATCCTCCTTGGGCTATTGGTGAATTATTTCACCAATAGCCAAGTGGGTGGTATTGGATATGCTAGAATTAACTATAAAAAGTTTTGTTACTATTTATATTATTAAATTAGTTTTACAACATAATCTTTTTATTTCTAAATTGATTATAAAAATTAAATTTCTTGGTATTTATATTTTTCCCAATCTTTATTTCAATTAAATGGCTTATACGCTTAAGTTCTTGCCATAATAATACACATGTTTTATAGAATTTTTTTATCTTTCATAGTTTTAACTGCACTTATAATAGAATATTTAATTACAAAAAATAATGTTACGAATAATATTGCAGGTACTATAAAAATATCAAGTATTTGTTCGATCCAAATTAATGCATTTGCACCTTTGGTAGCTGCTGGAGCTTGTGCATGAACAGTTAATGGTACAGAGTTGAGTACTAAAAGTATACTTAATGTTATGGTAGTTAAAATTCTTTTCATATTTATATATCCCCCTGGTTTAAATCTAAACATATGGTATTATAACACACTCAATACAAAGTTTTAAATTTCATGAAAAATAAGAGCAAGGTATACATTTACAATGCCAAATAACTTTGACCCTTAATTGTCTTGCTATTTTTATTATCCATCATACTCAACTAATGCCCTTTTTATATTTCTGACTCCACCTTTAGGGTTTTCCACATCCCCTTTATATCTTGGAATTAGATGCACATGTAAATGCTTTATAGTCTGTCCAGCATAATATCCCACATTAACTCCTACATTGTATCCTGATGGTTCATACTGAATATCTAACATTTCTTTAACTTCATGCATAAGGCTGTATATGGCCTTTATCTCTTCTTCTGTAGCCTCAAAGAAGAATGGAAAATGTCTTTTAGGTATTATTAATGCATGTCCTTCATTTACCGGAAATTTATCCATTATAGCAAAAGCTAATTTATTTTCAGCTATTATTTCTTCTGGATTGTAGTTACAAAATATACATTCTTCCATTTATAATTCTCCCTTTCAACCTTTTTAGATTCTTCTTTTATTTTTGATGGTTCTATCATGATATATTATACTTTTATTTTTCAAAGGTTTCTACAACTTCTTTTAGCATTTTCCTTATTTGAATATGCTGAGGACATAGCTTTTCACATTTTCCACATTCTTTACAGCTTGAAGCTTTTTCACTGCTTTTTAGAGAAGAATTATACTTGTTTCTTGAAGCTTTAATATCTCCATATATTGAGGCTTCATTTAAATATTCAAAATTTGATGGTATATCAACACCAAATGAGCAAGGCATACAATACCTGCAATTTGTACAATTAACTTTTATTCTTGATTCATATATTTGCTTAACTTCATGTATTAATGCAGCTTCTTTTTCTGTTAATGAGTTTGGATATGCCGTCTCTGTAGATTTTATATTTTCCTCTATCTGCTGAATTTCATTCATTCCACTTAAAACTACACTAACTTCTGGCTGATCCCATAAGAATCTAAATCCCCATTCTGCTGGGCTTCTCTTGATTTCAGCTTTATCCCATATAGCCTTAACATCCTCTGGAATATTTCTTGTGAGACTTCCTCCTCTTAGTGGTTCCATGATTACAACTCCAAGTCCTTTTTCTGCCGCATATTTTAGTCCTTCTTTGCCTGCTTGATAATTTTCGTCCATGAAATTATATTGAATTTGGCAAAAGCTCCAATCATAATAATCTACAATTTCTTTAAATAAATTTAAATCGTCATGAAAAGAAAAACCTGCATATTTTATTCTTCCATCAGCTAATGCCTTATCTAAGAAATCAAATACATTATGTTTCTTTAAATTCTCCCAATATGCTTTATTCAAAGCATGCATAAGGTAAAAATCTATATGGTCTGTTTGTAGTTTTTCAAGCTGCTCATTTAAGTATTTATCCATATCTTCTCTACTGTGTACTAGCCAGGAAGGAAGCTTTGTTGCTAATTTTACTCTTTCTCTATAACCATCTTTAAGTGCTTTCCCAACCAACGGTTCACTCATTCCTCCATGGTACATGTATGCAGTATCAATATAGTTAATTCCATTATCAATACCATATCTTATTTGTTTTATGGCCTCTTCTTCATTTATTTTTTTATAATCCTTATCTACTACTGGAAACCTCATACATCCAAAACCTAATATGGATACTTCTTCACGGGTTTTCCCAAACTTTCTATATAACATATCACCACTCCATTCTTATAAATTTTCACATATATCACCTATATAATAGGAACCTATACCTTGAGTATAATACAAACCACTTTTGCTCATATATTTATAAATCTTATATTCTATATATATACGCATAATCCTTTAGGGTATTTACATAAAATCCATAGAATTTAAATTTGATATAATTTGCTTATATTTTAAGGGACAGTTAACAACTTTTTGTCAAAATGCTTGTCCATAAGCACAAAAGTTGTTAACTGTCCCCTGCATGCGGAAAACTAGTAGACAAAAAAATTCAAATATTGTACAATTAAATGGAGAAATATTTTACTAGTAAAGTATTATTATCAATGTTCGCAATATTCATAAAAAAAAATTAATTTGGGGGGGATTGTCTATGAATGATAACACAGGATTATCTATGAATAAAAACACAAGAAAAGCTTCTACTATGCCTAAGTTTATTTTCTTAAACCTTTTAGGAATATTTATGTTCTTTGTACCAATAACCATTGGCGGATCAAAATCCATACCAATTGACCATATTGTAACCTTTATCCGTCAAATTCCTTACTTTGGTATTGTCTATGCAGGAATAATAATTATTCTTGGTGCAATACTGCCATTTATTAAAAAGACCTGGAATAAAGATGGTGTCACTACAGTTTTTTCAATTTTCAAAGTTTTAGGAATCTTTGTGTATTTTATGGCAGTATTTAAACTAGGTCCTGCGAGAATACAAACTCCGGGAATGTTGCCCTTTGTTTTTAATAAGGTAGTTATTCCCGTCACAATGCTTATTCCTGTGGGAGCTGTATTTTTAGCCTTTTTAATAAATTATGGTCTTATGGAATTTGTTGGTGTCTTTATGCAGCCTATTATGCGTCCTATATGGAAAACTCCTGGCCGTTCTGCTGTAGATGCAGTAGCATCTTTTGTAGGCAGTTATTCCGTAGGATTACTTATTACCAATAGGGTATATAAAGAAGGCTTTTACTCCACAAAAGAAGCATGTATTATAGCAACCGGATTCTCCACAGTTTCTGCAACTTTCATGGTTGTTGTAGCCAAAACATTAGGATTAATGGACAAATGGAATCCATATTTTTGGGGTACTCTTATCATAACTTTTATTGTAACAGCACTAACTACTAGACTTTATCCTTTATCAAAAAAACCAGATAGTGGTTATAATAATATGAAAGTTGTACCTGAGCCTAAAGCTGAAAAAGGAAAGATATTTTCTACTGCTTTAAATGAAGGGCTTAAAGCATGTGAAATGGCTCCTGGTGTGATGGAAGGCATTAAAAGAAACTTTAAAGATGGCATAGGTCTTGCTCTTTCTATAGGTCCTACTCTTATGTCTATTGGATTTTTAGGTCTTGTACTAGCTGAATTTACACCTGTATTTGATATAATTGGGTATATATTTCTTCCATTTACAAAACTTTTAGGGTTTGGCGGCGAGGCTTCCTTACTATCTAAAGGTTTAGCAATAAGTCTTGCAGAAATGTTTCTTCCAGCCAGCATAGTTGCTTCCGCTTCTCCACTTGTTAAAGGAGTTGTAGCAATAGTATGTGTTTCTGAAATACTTTTCTTCTCTGCTTCTATTCCTTGTGTTTTATCAACAGAGATTCCTCTTGATATTAAGGATATTTTGATTGTATGGGTAGAGAGGATCATTTTATCATTGGTTTTAGCAACACCATTTGTTTACTTCTTCTTGATATAATAAATAATTTTTGTTTTAACAAGACAAAGTGACAGTTAAAAACTTTTCACTGTAATACTTATTTGCAAGCATAAAAGTTCTTAACTGTCACTTTTTTGTATAAGTAAGGACATCAATGGTGGTTGTGAGGCATTGGCCAAGCTTTCTAATCCTATAGATTTTTCTTGAATGTCGGTATTCTGGAAAAGGATAGCAAATAATTACATAATTTCTATTACTTCTACTGTATATTTTTCACCTGGAGCATCAACTTCAACCACATCTCCAACCTTTTTACCCATTAATGCTTTTCCTAAATCTGATTCTATACTTATAAGCATCTTTTCTGGCTCTGCATCCATTGTGGTTACTAGTGATACATTTGTTTCAAATTTATCTTCTACAAATTTAATTTTACATTTACTATTAACTCCTAGCACTGACTTATCTTGACTTTTATCATCTATTACACTTGCAGTTGAAATCATAGTTAATAAATATTGAATTCTATTATCATTTTCCCTATAGTTTGCACATGCTTCTTTATATTCTGCATTTTCCGACCTATCACCATGAGCAGCTGCTTTTAATTTTTCCTTTGCTATTTCAGCTCTTTTTTTAGTCATTCTGTAATCTAATTCTTCTTTTAATTTATTTATATTCTCTTCTGTTAATATGTTTTTCATATACAAGTAAACCCCCTCATGATATGCTACATTAATATTATAACAGGATTGTTGCTTAAAGATTATTTGTAAAGCACCTGACATAATTTAAAGTAAACTCATTACTGAAAAAAAGTGGCATATGCTTCCTGCCATGACAAATAGGTGCCATATGCCGTGATTGTAAGGGATTTCATCCTTAGAGAAAAAATAGGTTCCTGCTGTATATAGTACTCCTCCTATTAATAAAAACATAAAGCCTTTAAATGTCATTGACAAATATAATGGCTTAATGGCTATAATTATGAGCCATCCCATCACTATATATAGTATTGTGGAGACAAGTTCTTTTTTCCCAGTATAAAAAGCCTTTAAAATCACTCCCAATACTGTGCATCCCCATACTATTCCAAATATTGTCCATCCTAACTTTCCTCTAAGTATGGTTAGGCAAAAAGGAGTGTAGGTTCCTGCAATTAATAAAAAAATAGACATATGATCAAATTTTCTAAATAACTTTTTTACTTTTCCATTTGTAATACTATGATATAGTGTAGATTCTAAATAAAGTATTACTAAAGTTGCTCCATATATAGAAAAACTCACTACATGCCATACTGTTCCTTTTAATGCTGAAAATACTATTAAGATAACTAATGCAGCTATAGATAGTCCAGCACCAATTCCATGGGTTATAGCATTTATTATTTCTTCTTTTTTCGTATAAAAATTATTTTCCATATAGTCATCATTCTTTCATATTTATTTACTGATATATTATACTTTTATTTTTCAAAAGTTTCTACACCAACTTCTAGATGCTCCATAATAAATATAACAAAACTAAGGACAGCTATCAACTTTTCATTAAATACTTATTTAAAAGCTTAAAAGTTGTTAACTGTCCCAGTGGGTTTACTTTAATTTTTCAAAACCCTATTTAGCTATGGCTTGTTGTGCAAGCTTTTTTTGTGCAAGCTCCTTTTTCAAACGTGAAGCAAAAATTAATGTAAGAATTACTCCTAAAGCATCTGCTGCAAACTGTGAGTAAATAACACCATATAACCCTGGCTCAAGCTTATATGGTAGGATTTTTGTAAATATGCCCAATGAATCTATATGGTTTTGGAAAAATGTTGGCAAAGTCATTATAGCAGCTATAAGAAATAATCCTTGTCTTCCTATTGCCAAAGTTGTGGCCTGCTTGCTTTTTCCAAGTGCCTGAAATAATGTTAGATATACTATCTGGAAACCTAAGAGTGGTCTTAAAACGCCTACTGCTATAATAAAATCAGCACCGACCTTTATAACTTCTGGATCCTTACTGAATGCCCTGGTCAAAGGTTCAGCACATAGACTAAAGGCCACTGTTGAAATAATAGAAAAGGCAGTTGTCCATATGAGGGATATTTTTATTGCCTCTCTTACCCTGTCATATTTCTTAGCACCATAATTATACCCTACCACAGGCTGAAAGCCCTGTCCGTATCCTATCAATACATATAGAAGCAAAGTATTCAATTTTATCGTTATACCAGTAGCAGCTACAGCCGCATCGCCATATGCAACAGCTGCATTATTTAATAGGCTTATTGAAAAACTTGCTAAAAACTGCATCAAAAATGCTGGAACACCTATTTTTACAATCTGTTCATATATATCTTTTGAAAGACTAAAATCTTTTAAATGTATTTCTAAAGCACTTTTACCTTGTGTGAAATATAATACCAAATATACTGTAGAAAATGCCTGCCCGATAACTGTTGCAATTGCTGCGCCTCTTACACCCATGCCAAGTGGAAATATAAAAATTGGATCAAGTATAATGTTCAATACAGCACCTATGGTTATAGCTACCATGCTGTATCTAGCACCCCCCTCTGCACGGATTATATTATTTAAAGTCATATTAATTATATTGAATACAGCACAGAATATTAATGGTCTGCTATAGTCTTTTGCATAAGGCATTATTGTTGGTGATGCCCCAACAAGTGCCAAAATATCCTCCATAAATATAAGTCCAAAAACTGCACATAAAACTCCAATAATTATGGATAATGTCACTGCCGTAGAAGCTGTTTTATTTGCTGTCTCATTTTTTTTCGAACCAAGACATCTAGAAATATATGAAGCAGAACCTACTCCAATACCTTGCCCTAGTGCAGCGATAACTAAGAAAATTGGAAAAGCTACAGATACTGCACCAATTGCAGAAGTATCATGAAGCATTCCAATAAATGCAGTATCTGTTAGGTTATAAATTGCACTAATCAACATGGCAACAATCGCCGGTATTGAAAGGTGAATCAATACTTTTTTAATATCTCCTTCTCCTATGAAACGTGTTTTTTCCTCTGTTAAATCTCCTTGTTCAGCCATTGTAATCACCACTCCTATCATTGTTATTATTTTATAAATTTGTATATAACCTCAGCGAGGAAGTCTATATTATCTTCCCTTTTCTGCGGATATGATTTAATCATAAATGGAATTGATATAATAAAAATTTCAATAAGTTTTATTTTGTTCTCTTCTGATATATCACAACTGGTCCCTTCTCCTATTAAATTTATTTGTTCTATAAATTTAAGCACTAAGGCATCTCTAAATGACATACTTTTAGTTTCTTTATTTATATATATATTTTTTTCTTTTGCCAGTTCGCTGCCAAGCCCCTTTCTATCTTCAATATCTTTATATAATATCTCTAAGTATTTCCTAATTTTTAACTCTGGTGATATGTGTAATTTGCTATTCTCATCAATTTTCTTCAGTGTATCATCCCAGCTATTCTCCAATACGCTCAAATAAAGCTGCATTTTATTTGGATAGTAATTGTAAAGTGTACCAACTGCTATACCCGCTTTATTAGCTATCATTTTCATCTCAACGTTGTCGTATCCCAAATTACCGAACAACTCCATGGCTACATTGAATATATTTTTTTCAATATCATTTATTACCTTTGGCATATTACACCACCTCTCTCTTAAACTTGGCAACCAATATATTATGAATTATAATTCATAATATATTGGTTGTCAAGTTATAACGTAACAAATAAGTTTTTCAATGCAAATAAACAGGGTTCTTAAAAGCTTTAGAGGGAGTAAAAATTTCCTCTAAAGCCAAGAACTCTGTTTATCTAATTTTAAAACATTATTTTGCTATGGAGGCAGGTCTCCATGGCACTTTTTTACTATTAATATTTAAATTTTAAATATAGAGATCTCATTCTTTAATTTATCTGCACTTTCTTTTGCTTTTACAACTTTGTCCATTACACCATTGGATTTATTACTAATCTCTGATCCTTTGCTTGCAATATCTGTAGTTTCTCCTGCTCCTTCACTGGCTGCCTGTGCAACCCCATCTATTGTCTTTAGTATGTCACTAATTGACGCTAAAAGTTCCTCTGAAGTTGAGCTAAATTCTGTTACAATCTCATCTATAATCTTGCCATCATCACTGTACTTTTCTGCTACTGCTGCCATTTGTTTATAGTCATTAATTACATCTTGTGACACAAAAGTTAATAGGTTATTTGAATTATAAGAAAGATTCTTAACTGACTCTATTACTTTACTTGTAATATTTTGTATTTCATTTACTGTATCCTTTGATTGTTCCGCAAGTTTTCTTATTTCATCTGCTACAACTGAAAATCCCCTTCCTGATTCTCCTGCTCTTGCAGCTTCTATTGCTGCATTTAAAGCTAAAAGGTTTGTCTGTTCTGTTATTTGCATAATGGCATCTGATAGTACATTTATTTGTTCTACTACTTTTGATTCCTCTAATGCTTTTTCAAGCTGCCCTTTTGTACTTTCAAATATGTCATAAGTTTTCTTTTGAGAAGCTTGTACATTTCCTTTAGTTTTTTTTGCTCTACTGTTTATTTTATCGGCCTCAACTGCCCCATCCTGTGATTTTTCAGCTATAGCATGCACTGCCTTTTCTATCTCCTGTGATGTAGCTGACATTTCTTCTGCTGATGCTGATGTTTCTTCCATACCTGCTGATAACTCTTCTGTAGTAGATGATAGCTTTCCTATATTCCCATTTAATTCTTTTACGTCCTTCTCTACATCATATACTACATTATTTATTTTATCTGATTCATTTATAATATTTCCGATTAGACCTTTTAAGCGTTTTTGTATCTTGTCAACAGCTTTTGCAATTTGCCCTATTTCGTCTTCTCTCTTTTTAAATTTATCAGGTACCTCCATTGTAAAATCACCTGAAGCAATTACACCTAAATAATCTACAGCAGATTTCAAAGGATCCGCTATATTTTTTGTAATTCTTAAGGATATAATATAACCTAATATCATTGAGATAACTATTATAGCTAAATTTAAAGTTTTAGCATTTTTATATTCCATATCATTCTGATTACTAATTTCATTAGCCTGTTTAACATTATATTCTGCTAAATCTCTTAAATTTTTATGGAATTCATTAGCTACATTTTCAGTAGTATTCAACTTTGCTAAAGCTTCTTTTTCCTTTCCATCTAAAGCAAGCTTAAGAATTTCATCTCTTCCATCCTTATATTTTTGCAAATTACCTTCCATAACCTGTATTGAATCTTTTTCATGATTATCCATATCAATATTCTTATATTTATTAAAATTATCATTAAACTTTAGCTTTCTTTGTCCAATATCCTTCATTTTTTCGTTCTGTTTATTTTTATTACCTGCATTAATTATAATATAATAGGTATCCGCTTCAACGGCCCTTGCCTGATTTCTATTATCATTTAGATATTCCACTGCAAGAAGATAATTTTTATACATAGAAGACACTATTTTATTAGCCTTATTTAATTCAACGTAAGCAAAAACTCCCATAATTAATACAAAAGATAGTAAAATAGCTACAAGTATCTGCAACTTATTTTTTATTTTGATATTATTCATTCTACAACCTCCAAAATTCACGACTCTTTACGACTTTCTTGTAAAATTTCGTCATATATAGTAAATATATCGAATGTCTTATATTAATCTTTAGCCCATTTTAAAAATAAAGGGACAGTTAACAACTCTACTTTAAAATGCTTATCCCTAAGCTTAAAAGTTGTTAACTGTCCCTTTAATCCTCTTTAATCCTTCAATCTTAATTTGATTAATTACATTCCCATTTCACCAAGAACTATTTCTTTTCCTTTTTTACGTCTCTCTGCAAGTTCAGCAGTTGCTGTAAAGAGTACATCTGTGGATGAGTTAAGTGCTGTTTCGCAAGAATCTTGTAAAACCCCTACTATAAAGCCTACACCAACTACCTTCATTGCAATATCATTTGGAATTCCGAATAAACTGCAAGCTAGGGGAATCAATAACAATGAACCTCCAGCAACTCCTGAAGCACCGCAAGCACATACAGCTGAAAGTACACTTAAAATTATTGCAGTAGCAATATCTACATGAATACCAAGTGTGTTAACCGCTGCAAGAGTTAAAACTGCAATTGTAACAGCCGCACCAGCCATATTAATGGTAGCCCCTAATGGAATAGATATTGAATAAGTATCTTTATCTAAGCCTAATCTTTCACATAAACTCATATTTACAGGAATATTTGCAGCTGAGCTACGTGTAAAGAATGCTGTAATTCCACTTTCCTTTAAACACTTAAATACAAGTGGGTATGGATTTTTATGAATATATGCGAACACAATTGTTGGATTGATAACAAGTGCTACGAAAATCATACAGCCAACTAGTAACATAAGTAGTTGTCCATAACTAAGTAATGATTTAATTCCATTTGTAGCAATAGAATCAAACACAAGACCCATAATTCCAAATGGTGCAAAGTTTATAACCCATTTAACTATTTGGGATACTGCATCTGAAAAATTAGAAATCATAGTTTTCGTAGTATCTGGAGCACCTCTTAAAGCAAATCCAAAAAGTATTGCCCAAGATAATATACCTATATAGTTAGCATTATAAAGTGCTTTTACAGGGTTATCCACAATATTCATTAATAATGCTTTTAAAACTTCTGTAATACCACCAGGAGCTGTTACATTTTCAGCACCTGCTGCAAGTGTTAATTTTACTGGGAACATAAAGCTTGCTACAACCGCAAAAAGTCCAGCTAGAAATGTTCCTAATAGATAAAGTCCAATAATGGATTTCATATTTGTTTTATGACCAGCCTCATGCTGAGCTATGGCCGACATTACTAAAAAAAATACCAATATAGGCGCAATAGCTTTTAAAGCACCTACAAATAAAGAGCCAAAAATCACAATTGGTTTTGCTGCTTTAGGAATTGTCACCGCTAAGGTAATACCAATAACTAAACCTATAATTATTCTTTTTACTAAGCTAATTTCATTCCACTTGTTTATTAGATTTTTCATAAACCTTTCCTCCCGCGAATAGTATATAAATACATCAATTAAATAAACTATAAATGCATCAACGTATATTAACATGAATCTGAGTATAGTGTACTACGTCATATATACACTTGTCAATGGGGTATGGACAATTTCAAAAGACATTTGATGGCAGATAGAGTACAGTAAATGATAAAAATGGGGACGGTTAACAACTTTTAACTAAAATGCTTGTCCACAAGCCTAAAAGTTGTTAACTGTCCCCTAAATGCTAATCATCTTATTCAAACAAATTGCCGCCTAGTCTCCAAATGCTAATATCATATCCTTTTTCTGTTATAACCTTCATCCAAGACTCTAATGTAGCTTTATCCGCATACCATACCTGATGTTCTATATTATCTTCATCTTTATAATTGAAAAACAGGCACTGGCTTTCACCATCTCGTTGTACTTTGGCTCTATATTCTTTTAATATACTATTGGCTTCAGCCTCTGAAAGTGCAGTAGTTTTTCCATTAGATGCCCAGTTAAATCCTCCAGTTGCAATTGCAAATTCCTTCTTTCCTGGAATTTTGCTCATTTTTTCTATTAATTTCTTAATAAATTTAGGATTTGCTTTTTCTCCTGGTTCACCAAAACCTCCATGCAGATTGTAGCACATCATTACATATGTTGGTCCTTCATGAAAACTTAATTTATCAAGAGGTATGTTAGGTTCTAATAAAACCCTTAGCTTTAGACCTTTTTTTTCAGTTTTTTGGTATAGTTCATCTATAAATAGTGTATAATCATTCCATAATTCCATATCATTTTTTATTTGTTCATAATCAATTTCTATACCATCAAAGTCATACTTAACTGCTAGATTTATAATATCTTCAATGTGCCTGCTTCTTGAATCTAGATTGCTTAATAAAGGCTTTAACAAATTTGTATCTTTTAATAAAGAAGTTCCATCACTATTTATCTTATCATTGACAATAGTTATATATTTGTTGTAGTCATAGCTTTTTGTTTCATTATAATAGTTAATTAATTTTTCTGGCATCACCAATTCATTATTAGAATTAAAATTGGCTGCAAAATAACAAATGTTTTTCAATTGCTTATTTAAAATTTTAATTTCTTTATCAGAATTTAGATCCCAATATACAGCCCAAGCTGATAAATTATTTGTACTTTCTTTAAATATTTTTTTGTCTTTATTCAATGCTGCATTATTATCTTTATTCTTAAAATTATTCCTTTTTGAAGAAGCATTTATATATATAACTGATGCCATTAATAAAATTAATATTATTAATCCAGTAAAAATCAAGTTTTTTCTCACATTATTGCTCATTTACTACCTCTTAAACTATAAATTTTCAATAAACCAATTCACAATTTTGTTAAAGGAACTTTTAATGTTGTAAGTTAAAGCTTCCATTCCTTTTAATGAAGAATCATATAAAACTTCATTATTTATATTAGTGACTTTAAAGCCTTCAAATATTCCGTCGTATACATCATCTGCAATATTTTTTTGGCTATATCCATATTCTCCCCATGCGCACTGTAGATAAACACTTCCTTCATTTTTATTGCTTACCTTTAAGTCTTCCACTATGTTCTTTCCATCAATAGCCAAAGTAAGCTTTTCATCAGCCAATGTTATATCAATTTTTTTATTTCCAGGTTCTTTTACATCAATTTGTTTATTCTTATGATTTAAATCTAAAGAATATAGAATTTTTTTATTCCCATTTGAACTTTCAATAACATTGACTACATTATTAATAAGTTGAACACATATGCTGCTGCTTAAATCTTCATTGGATCTTAAATATATGGACTGAGAACCTATAACATTGCCCTTTAATGTTGTCGATATTTTAATATCCTTATAATTTTCACTATTTAATAGCTTAATAAGCCCTGTTTCCTTCGGCAATGATGTTACTATAATTTTATCATCTACAAACTCTGCTTGTCCTTTTATTTCTTTGAACTTGCTGGCCTTTTCTTCATCTCCTACAACAAATTCAGTATTTCTTTTAGTATCATCCCAAATTCTCATTAATAAATGATTAGTACTCCAATAGGCCTGTGGCTGAACTCTAGTTAAATCATAAATAGAGCTATTAGATAAATTCAATGAATCTCCCTCTCTGTTAAAATTCATACTAAATAACTTTTTAATGTCTTTGCCATTCACTTCGCTAGCTTTATCATTTGTACCAAACTGTCCTGTATTTGAATGCATAAGTGCATATAAAGATGGTAAATATCCTATATCTTTTTTATATATATTTGATAAGCTTTCATAATCCTTATTGATACGCTGTTTCATTTCTTCATAAGTTTCCATAGGAATACCATGTTCATCTCTAATGTAATCCATTAAATAATGATTGTATTTTCTATCAATTTTAGAGGATGCCTTTGAGAACTGGACAGAATTTAAATTTCCTAAGTAATTTGAGTCTTTGTCAAAAACATTTATATACTCTAATCTATATCCATTGGTTCCCAACTCCCAGTAAGAGCTATCTTTTAATTTTAACAAATCTTTAGGCATTAAAAACTTTGTGTCTTTCTTTGCAAATTTATCTGCATAGGTTAGAATTGTGGCCTTATAGTTATATTTTTCTAGAACTTTTTGAGAAAATGTTGCTGTATCTCTTCTTCCATCCTCAAACAATAAGAATAAGGATTTCTCTGGTAAAGCCTTTCCTTTATTATAGTAATCCAATATATCTTGCTGTGTTATTGTTACGTATCCATTATCCTTTAATGCTTTTATTTGTTTTTCTAATGCTTCAGTACTTATCAGTGTATCATTTCCTGTCCTATCTACTCCAAAATATGATACCGCAATAAATCCGCCTTTTCCATCTTTAGAAATACTATTTGAGCTATAGGGCTCATATACTGAAAAGGTAAATAAAGCTTTTATAATAACTAATAATATCACAAATAAAATTATTCCTTGAACTGTACCTCTTATTATCTTAACTCTATCTTTTCTTTTCGGGGAAAAACTTTTATTTTTCATATACATTTTCCCCCTTTTTTCTTAATATTCTAGACTGTTTCCTTTGCTGTTTTTTTCTTTCAGCTTCTATATCACTTGGGGTCATTCTTGTACCCCAGGTTGATTTCCAAAAGGTTACCCATGCTATAGGCATTTGCCAAAGTAATACAGCTTCATAAAAAATACAAAATAACATTCCAAAAATCCAGGTTGTACTTTTTCTATAGAACATTTGAGCAAAACTCATCATTAATGACATCATTAATAATCCAACAAGAAATGTGGTTGGAAATATATTGTGTACAATTGGTACATAAATTAGGTTATAAGTAAATACTATAGGTGCAGCAATAGGAACAATTACTCCTATATAAAAGAAAAGAGTCATAAAAGGTTCCTTTTTCCACATAAACTTTCCTGCAATAATTGATTCCCTTAACCATGATCGCTTCCATCTCATTTGCTGTTTAAGAAACACCTTGTACTTATTAGGTACAATAGTAGAGCAAATTGCCGTATCTTGATAACTAGTTCTATGTCCTTTCAATACAAAATTAGTCATGGCTCTATCGTTGCCTTTTGACCCAAAAATCTTTGATTTATCCATTCATTCATATTATCCATAACTATTTGTTTTCTATAGCAGGATAAAGGTCCTGATAAACATGTAACCGAATCAAAATAAGCTTCTGCTGCTTTCATAATTCTAAAAGCAATATAATATCTAACAGACTGCATTTTAGTTAAAGTATTTGTATAGGTATTAGCAACATCTGTTCTGCCTGATACTCCACCCATTTTAGGATCTTTAAAAGGCTGCACTAGATTCCTTATGGCAAAAGGATCTAAGAAGCTGTCTGAATCAACAAATACAACTAAATCATGCTTTGCATTTAAAACTCCTTTACAAAGAGCCTCTCTCTTTCCTGAATTTCTTTCTTGGACAAAATACTTCACCCTACTTGGAGCATCAAATCTTTCTGCTTCATTATTTAGTTTATCTATGGTTTCCTTAATTTTTTCCACAGAATTATCATTAGAGCAATCATCTACAACTATAACTTCTAGATTATCAATAGGGTAATCTTGGTTGATGCAGCTTAAAATTGTTCTTTCTATCCATTTAGCTTCATTAAAACAAGGAATAATAATTGTTACACCTGGTGTATAATTAACATCTATTGGCATAGGCTTGTATAACCCTCCAAATAAATATCTGCTTAATAAAAATACAGCTGCAATAATGCTATATAGATATATCCACTTATTAAATTTAAAATATATGATACTTTCTGCACGCATTAACATAATGAATATACTTATAAATAATAGTAATAAACTAGATGCAGCTAATATATATCTATCCTTTTTTCTATTAGAATACTCCGACAATGTTTCCATAAATTCTATACCACATAGTACTTTTCCCTCTGATGTAACAGAATCCCTAACCTTTTTCCCGTTAATTTTAACATTCATTTCATATCCTTCTGGCATAGAACCTGGTAATACTTTAAATTCTAATTTAATACTGTTAGCATTGGAAATTATATTTAATTGTTCTTTATCTTTTATTACATAATTTTTCATTTTCTATTAAATAATAAAAATGACTTACATTTATATTG
>ENA-UOOE01001875-UOOE01001875.1-fermentation-metagenome-genome-assembly--contig:-NODE-1875-length-16456-cov-30.531675_pt1 | contig 16456 bp, 16 predicted proteins | sample MGYA00245776_ERZ724021 | MGnify/ENA primary metagenome ERZ724021 (study PRJEB28704, sample SAMN03018321) | fermentation metagenome | biome: anthropogenic terrestrial biome; feature: soil... | reverse complement strand
TTTTTTCTAGTTGAAACCCCTACGGGGTGGAATTCCCTGTTTTTGCAGTGGAATCTTTCTTTAATTGTACATCTATATTGGCCTTTGGGTAAATAGTAACTGTTAACAACAAAATCAGGAATAGCAGACAATAGATTACCCTCCCAACAATACCCCTTGTTATCCCAATGATCAGCTTACCATCGACAATTCTTCATTAATGGATTGAGTTTGCTTATATTCTTCAGCTAGTATAGTTCTGTTGAATTCGGCAGAAGGGTCAATATTTAACACCAGATTTTCAAGCTCATCCAGAGATACATTGAAAAACTCTTTTCGTAAATTTATTTTATTAACCCGCCGCTGCTCTAAACTTGCATGTAACTTATTCTCCAAATCAACTGCATCTTCCGAGAAAATAAAACTGTGAATATCAAAAGGAAAGGGGACACTTGCGTCTCCCAACTCCTTCACCCTGTCTAAAGGATCGAGCCTTCTAGTCATTCCGATTTTAAAAACATTATTACCAAAAGAGCCGACATTGCTAATTATATAAACATGACCAGCTTTGCCATTCTGCAGATTTATAATGTCCTCCTTTTGATGTTCAACTAAATCAAGTTGATTCTCCAGTTCTGCTATTTTAGCCATGAGCTGTTTGATCTTATCGTCATCCTCGGCAGAAGTAAGCATTTCTTGAACTTTGGTTATTTCAGCTTTATATTTAGCCTCTTCCATCTCAACTTGTTTCCTTTGCTGTTCCAGCGCTTTTTGCTCCTCTGCTTCTTGCCTCATTTGGGCTCTTATTGCCGCTTGTTCTGCTTTTTCCCGTTCTTTTTTAACATAATATTCGTATTCGATTTTCAACGCATTAATAAAAAGGAACTCAATTTCACCAATAAACTTAACCATTGTTCCAGCAATACTTTGGTTACCATCTGAAGCAACAGTCAAATATTTTTGAGTTGTTTCTTTTATATATCCAATAGATTTATCGAGCTTGTCATATTTCAAATTGTACAGAATGTTTTGCAACTCTGCTTTAAGGGCAATCACCATGAGTTTATATATTGCAGCATTTGCCTTGGTTGTATAGCGTGATTCATATTTAGCCAGGGTATCTGTTATGAGTTTACCGTTATCATTGTAGGCTTTACGTAGACCCTTGATGTCCATGGAATGTAATTTGAGGGTGACTGTAGGCGCCAATTCCTCAGCAAAATCAATATCTTGTTTAGGTAATTTTAAATGTTCAACGGAAACAAAATCATCATAATAACAGTTGATACTATGCTCCATGCTCTTATAAATGGTTTTAATCTTTGAAAGTTTCTTATGCTGGGAATCAATTTGCTTATTGATTTTTTCATATTCAGTTTTAATGTCTTCTACATCTTTAAGGTATTGACTCTTTTTAGATATTTCTTCATCCATACGAGACAGCTCCAATTGTTTTTCATTTATAATATTTTGCGCCTTGGCATTAGCATGAGTAATTATATCATTAGCCTCACTACGGGCCTTTTGGATTAATTCCTCAGCTTCTGTTTTTTTAACTTCAGCATATTTATCTACCCCTTCTATCTCGCTAAATGCTTTTTCTAATTCTTTGGTTGAATTGTGCTGGATGAAGATTAATACAATGGCAATAACAAGAGGCACCCCATAAAGAGGCCATAATGCAGCCATTGCACATATGAACCATGTCTGCAGATACCATTTCTTATTCATTGATTACTCCCTTCTTGATTTTCTTGAAACATTAGTTCTTAAATCCATAACCACATTATCCAAAAATTGTAAATACCCCATATAACATAAAAAACCGCTATCCAATAGCAGTTTTTTTAATCTCGATCTCTTTTCCAATTCAAAAGCAGCCTCATTATGTAATTGTAATAACGGCTGCTTCTTTTTTGTTTTCCTTCAAGTTATGAAGGATTTATATAATTCAAAAATTTTTTTGAATCTTATTATTTTAATATTTTAATTGCTTCGTACCCACTTTATTGAGGACATCTTCCTATGCTCCGTCCAACGGAGTATCATTAATATCGGGCTGCCAGATATACTGCTATAAATTTGCTCTGAAATTCTTTATATAAAGTGCTATCCGCAAGAACTAGCTGATACAATCTCGTTCTTCTTTCCCTTATGAAAATAAGAACGCCTTCTTTTCATATATTGTATTTCTATCTATTGCCAATAAGTCCTCCTTATTTTTGACATTATTTTTTAAAATGCTTATATTGTGATTATCGTTAACCTAAGAATATAATCTCTGCGCATGCGCAACCAAATGTTTTGGTAAAATAAGGGGACGCAACAGAGGGACGTCAGACTGTGTAAAAACATCAAGAAGCAGCAGGTTTAAAGGAAATAAAAACCGAAATAATAGGGTGATAGTGAGGTGGAATAATGGCCTACATAAAGGGTGAAGACCGGGAACAGATCATCACCCTGTTTCCTGAAGCAATGGATGATTACATTTCAGAGGACAATCCAGTCAGGGTTATTGAAGTTTTTGTAAATTCACTGGACATGACAGCTGTAGATCAGAACCATAAACTAAATCATTGAAAGCTATGTCATTAACAATCCAGCTGATCAAGGTCAGTTAAGCAATATGGCCAAACAAGCCAAGGAAATACTTGATGTAGAAGAAATCAAAGTACTGGCTGATAAAGGGTATTACTCTACCAAGGATCTGATTGAATGTGATGCGAACCAAATAGAAACCTACGTACCCAAGCAAAAATTTACAGGAAGTATAGCCAATATGATCAAGAGAAAGACGTCTACATCTGTCCGGCGGGAGAGGAACTTTATCCAAGCAAGATGCGTGAAGTAAAAGACGTAAAATATAAAGTTTACAAAAGCCAACGGGCTTGCCATAAGTGCGATTTAAAAGACCAATGTACAAAATCACAGAAGGGGCGAACCATTCATCACAATGTAGAACAAGATTTACTTGCAAAAGTGGATAAAAGAACGCGTGAAAACCGGGAGTTGTATGCCCAGCGCCAAATGATGGTGAAACACCCTTTTGGTACAGTAAAACGAACCTGGGGCTATAACTATTTTCTGACCAGGGGTTAATTCGGTAAATACCGAAAACAAACTGCATTTCTTGGCCTATAACTTACGAAGGACAATAAATATCCTGGGGGTCAGGGAAATAATAAGAAGGCTGGCTCCGATATAAAACGAATCCAGCCTAATTTCAGTTACTTTAATTGAGAATTTGACTATTTTTCAATGTTGGGGCAGAAGATTTTCACACAGTCTGACGTCCCCTTGTGTCTCGTTACCGTTTAATTTCTATCCCGCCCATGATGCAGGTACAATCAAGGTTAAGAATTTTGGAAGCGGTTTCACCATCTCCACTTTGAATACTGATATTTCCGATGATACCTCCGGAACCTTTTCCCAGGATATCAATCCCCCCCATGATTGAGGTTCCTTTGCAGCTAATGGCAATATCTTCGGGTACGATCAGGGTAATGCCCCCCATGATCGCATTGAGAACAAGTGATACTTCCCGTTCGGCAAAGCTGGCTCTGCGTATGTCCAGTTCGACCGCACCCATTATAGCTGAATATTGGCCGCTTTCAAGCCGCCAATCCTCCCTGTTTTTCTCCACGGATCCCATCATGGCTAGGTGTCCTTTATCATTAGGCTGTTTTTTACTAAGCAGACTTATTCCAACCAAAATAATGATTACCGGCCAGAGACCACGCCAGATATAATTCATGTTAATGTCAAAAAGGCCAGCATTCCGTCCTAAAAAGATCAGTCCCAAACCGATCAAAATACCGCCTGTCACCATGCTGGCCGTATCACGCCGATTTATGATAAAGTTAATCCCGGCCATGGCAAGCAGGAGCGGCCAAACCAGGTTGATCAGGTATCCCAAACTGATGCTGGTAACACCAAAATTATTCAACAGGGCAATGATACCGGCTGCAATAATAACCAGACCAACTAAATAACGTCCATTGGATTTGGGCAATGACTCATCCTCCTTTACCTTTAATCGTACAATTAATATATACTCTATTTAGTTTAACGGATACTATTGTAATATTCAAAAACCTTAATTAACATTGGTAAGTCATGCCATAGAAGCGGAACCTATTGCCCTCCTAAAGATTTTAAGAGTAGAATAAAATCGTTAGACACAAAACAGGGAGGGTAAAGTATGAACCAATTACACCGAAGCTCTAGAAATAAAATGGTTGGCGGGGTCGCGGCCGGTCTTGCCGAATATCTGGATGTAGATGCAACCCTGGTAAGGGTAGTCTGGGCTCTGGCATTTTTCGCTGGAGGAATAGGACTTATCGCTTATTTGGTTTGTTGGATTGTTTTTCCCGAAGATACTTCCCTGAAGGAATTCGCGCCGGATGGTTCTGAAAAGGAGGATGTCCTTCATCACAGGGCTTTGCGGCGACGTAATATGGGGCTGCTGTTGATCGGAATCGGCCTCGTTTTTCTGATCCAGAATATAATGCCTATCTTCTGGGATAAGGGATGGCCTTTATTATTGGTCATCGCAGGCCTCTATATCCTCTTTGGAAACAGGAAAGGGGATCAGTTATGAGAATAGGCAACCTTATTAGTGGCCTTTTGCTGGTTGTGGCTGGTGAACTGCTCTTCCTCGCTAATTTGGGTTACTGCTCTTGGGTGAGTTTTTATGAGCTCAGCAAATGGTGGCCGGTGCTGCTGATCATATTTGGATTTGGAATATTGAGCAAGGGGAGAGTTCCCTACTTAATTGCATATCTGATTGTTATTTTATCTGTAGGCTCAGTCGGAGTGTATGCTGTACAGACGGATAGAACTGAGAATAATACGACAAGCGCAAAATCTTCAATCAGCATAACCCGGCAGCAGTATTCTGATGTAAAAAAGGGCCATCTGAGCCTGGATTATGGCGGAGGCAAGCTGTCTGTCGCTTCGGGGGGGACCGGGGATTTATTAAAAGGACAGTTTAATAATAAGCCGGTAGTTAATAATGTGAGTGCCAACCTGGAAACGCTGAATGTTGATTTGCAGCCATCAGGTCATGCATGGTTTCCTGCGCATAACAAGATAGACCACTGGCAGCTTTTGCTTTCTCCTGATATAACATGGCTTTTGGATATAGATACCGGTGCGGTTGACGGCAATATTGACTTAACCGGGATTCCTCTTCAGAGACTAAACTGTGACATAGGAGCAGGTAATATCAATTTTAAATTAGGTAATAACGGAACCAGGAGTAAGCTTAACATCGAAGCCGGAGCCAGTAATGTTACACTACAGATCCCCAATGATACTGGAGTAAGTATTCTCATAGATGGAGCATTAAAGGCCGATAACCTCGATACGCTGGGTTGGGACAGAATTGATAATAAGTATTATTCCCCTAATTACCAGCAAGCTATTTCTAAAGTTGATTGTGATATAGATATTTCAGCAGGAAACCTCGATGTCCAATATTGAGCCTCATAACGGCCCATTGTTGGACCTGTTCAATGAGCCTCCTTGAAATATAGCTACTGTTCACTTCTTTTCCCTTATGCTAGTATAACTATTAATGAAATGAAAGACTTAGTCTATTCAATTACATTACAAGTAACATTCTTTTGAAACCCATTGTTTCAAATAATTCAGGAATATTACTTTTATTAGAGGATATATCCATAGAACAATAGTAACCAACCAAGTGCTGTATCACATCGGTTCAAACTATGTGATCTTAAGTTAGGATGGTGTGCAGATGATCAAGATTTTGGTGGACAGCACCTGTGATTTGCCTGATGAAGTTATTGCCAAATATGATTTGGACATACTGCCGCTTAGAGTTCTCCTGGATGGTCAGGAATTTCTGGACAAAAAAACTATTCAGGTAGACGAGGTTTATGCAGCCATGCGGAAGGGAATACTCCCTCGAACAGCACAGCCCTATCCTCAAGACATTTATAATTTGTTTCAGGAATACTGCAATAAGGGTCAGGACTTTATTTACCTGTCTTTTTCCTCGGTCATGTCGGGAACCTACCAGTTGGCTCGATCAATTATGCGGGAATTTAAGCACAAATATCCCTTGCGCAAAATGGAAATAGTTGATACGAAATCCGGTTCGACGGCTACGGGTCTTATTGCACTGCAAATCCTGTATCTGCTCGAAAAAGGCGAACTGGGTTTTGACGGCATCGTCAGGGAAACCCATCACATGGTAAAACATATAGAACATGTTTTTACCATACCGGATTTAAGCTGGCTGATTAAAGGCGGCAGAGTCAGCAAAGCGCAGGGAATTGTAGGCAATCTATTAGACATTAAGCCTATTTTGCATGTTAAGGACGGCGCCATAGAAGTCTATAAAAAGACCAGAGGGAAAAATAAGGCGTTAAAATCAATAGTAAATATTTTAGCTGAAAGAGCCGGCAATTTCACGGATCAGGTTATTGGGGTCAGCCATAGCGATGATTTAGAAGTAGCTCAGCAAATAATTGCCATGATAAAAGAAAAGCTTGGTTTTCAGACATTTATGGTCAACAAAATCGGCAGTGTGTTGGGCAGCCATTTGGGAATCGGCGGAGTGGGAGTTTTTTTCTTTAACAAGGGCTTCTAATTAAACAGGGGCCAACGGAGGGACGTTCTTTTTGTTGGCTAATATAACGATGATAATCATCATCGTAAAAGATATATTATCTGTTGATTTCTCATAGAATTATATGGTAAATACAATTTTTGCTTCGTTTTTTTGGTTGTTGCATCTTTTCACCAACATTTCAGTAAATTTATACCATTATACAATGTAATTTAAAAAAGCCAATAAAAAGAACGCTTCCTTGTTGGCCTAATGCCTAATAAGGCGACAATATTATTGCTTTCAATTATATGCTTCTTAACATATAATATTATTTAGTAAGGAATAGTAAGGATACTGAATAGATTCTAATGGGGGTGTGTATAATGACTGTAAAACTATCGGCAAAGGAGAATCTATTAAAAATGCCGGAAACAAGGCTGGGTAAAATTACTTCAAAGCGCCAGCTAACCATTCCCAAGGATTTTTATGAGAAATTAGGTTTAGACGAGAACGTTGAAATGATTCTTGAAAACAATGAATTAAGAATTAGAAAATATTATCGTATAGAAGATTCTCATGATAATTATGCTGACCTGGTTCTAAAATCCATTTTGGATGAAGGTATAGATAATAAAGAAGAGATTTTGGAGGAGTTCAGGCTACGTATGAATTTATTACCTCTGGCGGTACAGGATCTTATTGAAGATGTGCGGAAAAAAACGTCTCATGATAAACGAACATCAGAAGAATTAGATAAAGAACTTTTTGGTACCGAATAACTATGCTTGATTATAAAGTATCACCGAGAGCGGAAAGGTATTTTAAGAAGCTTAAAGATAAAGACTTAAAAAACAAATATCATGATGCTATAATCGCAATTCGAGAAGATCCGTCAGTTGGGAATCCCAAGCAAGGTGATCTTAAAGGTATTCTGGGTTATGACATTTATCATAATGGAGTAAATTATGAGATTGCCTATGAAGTTGTGGAACGGGACGGTCAACTGCTCATTATTATCTTGGCCGGTACTCGCGAGAATTTCTATAACGAATTAAAGGTTTATTTGAAAAGACGCAAAGGATTATCTGATTGAACTAATTCAAACTAAACAACAAAACCCATTCGAGAAGGTTAGCAGTTGCTTTTTAAAGCTTAGCCTTCTCGATTTTATTTTTGCCTTAAACAAAGGAAAGTTTATACTATTGCAGAAACAGACATATAACGAATGACTACAATAAAGAGAACAAGGCGGATCAAGTAGTTTCACGAAAAGAGGGTCACTATGTCTTTTGAAATAATCAGGAACGATATAACAAAAATGAGGGTTGACGCTATTGTTAATGCCGCGAATACTGCGCTCCAAATGGGCGGTGGTGTTTGTGGCGCGATTTTCAAGGCCGCCGGTGCAGACAAGCTGCAGAAAGCCTGTAATGAACTTGGGCCGATAAAGACCGGAGAAGCCGTCATAACGAGTGGCTTTGAGCTTCCTGCGAAATATATTATCCATACGGCAGGACCGGTTTATAAGGATGGCAAACATAATGAAGTGGAATTGCTTCGTGCATGCTACATAAACTCGCTGGCATTCGCACAGGAAACCGGATGTGAATCCATTGCGTTTCCTTTGATATCCAGCGGGATTTACGGTTATCCCAAAGCTGAAGCCCTGGCAATTGCAACCGCATCTATCACCAGCTTTTTACTAAATAGCGATATGCATGTCTACCTTGTGGTATTTGACCAAGCGGCGGTTACGGTCTCAGAAAAGCTGCTCGGCGAAATTAGTACTTATATTGATAAGCATTGATTTGGGGGAGGAAGCAATAGATGAATTTGATTTCATGGAATGTAAACGGTTTGCGCGCCGTGCTTAATAAAGGATTTATGGATTTTTTCATGGCGGAGCAGCCGGATATATTTTGCCTGCAGGAGACTAAGATGCAGCCGGAACAGGCGGACATAAAGCCGGAAGGCTATGAAGTTTACTGGAATAGCGCAGTCAGAAAAGGTTATTCCGGCACGGCGGTTTTTTCCAGAATTAAACCGAAGACCGTGATGATAGATCTGGAGCAAGAGGAGCACGGATCGGAAGGTAGGGTACTCACGCTGGAATATGATGATTTCTATTTGGTGAATGTCTATTCACCCAACTCCCAACGGGAACTTGCTCGCTTAGACTATCGGATGATCTGGCAGGATGATTTTCGCACCCATTTAAAAAGGCTGGATGCCAAAAAGCCGGTGATTATCTGCGGGGATATGAATGTGGCCCACCAGGAGATCGACTTGAAAAACCCAAAATCCAACAAGAAGAATGCGGGATTTACCCCTCAGGAACGGGAGAAAATGACCGAGCTGTTAGCGGCGGGATTTATTGATTCTTTCCGCTATTTGTATCCCGAACAAACCGGAGCCTATACCTGGTGGTCCTATATGTTTAACGCCCGGGCAAAGAATGCGGGTTGGCGGATTGATTATTTTCTGGTGTCGGAACGAATAAAAGAACAGATACGGCAGGCGAAGATTTATTCGGAGGTCATGGGCAGTGATCATTGTCCGGTGGGACTTGAAATTGCGATTTAACCCAAGGTTTGCTCAGCATGTGTGGTTAATCACCAACCAATAAGATAAAAACTTCAAAATAGGGGCATGTAAACCTTTTAAAGCGGATACCAGCTTGGCTATCCGCTTTAAATTTACCGCAGGGCCGTTAGCTTTGCTTGAATGCGGATATTTCGCAGACCGTAACCCTTGGCCCGCCTAATCCATGAAATCTTTTTAATTCTGCATTCTTGGGCTCGGCTTTTGCCCATTTTCTCATTATATTTTAAATCTACTTATCAATTCCATTAGTCTCACTGAGCTTTCTTTTGTTAAAGAAGCCAGTTTTACTACAGCATTTGTATTTTCGGAGGCAATAGACGTCTTTTGAGCAATATTTTGGGTACCGCTAGAGGACTCATTATTGGCTGTTGAAATCTCATCAATGGCTTGGGAGAGATTTAGGATAGATGCTAAAAGTTCCTCTGATGTAGCACTAAAATCAGCCACAAGTAAGTTTATATGATTGGCATCTTTATAGAACTGTTCCCCTGTATCAACCATTGATATATAGTCGTTTATCACTTGTGTTTGAATAAAATCCAATACCTGCTCAGAGCTCTGCGCAAGGTTTTCTACTGAGGAGATTGCCTGCTTTGTAATGTTTTGAATCTTGTTAACTGTATCCCTGGAACCCTCCGCGAGTTTCCTTATTTCATCCGCTACTACACTAAATCCTTTTCCTGCTTCTCCGGCCCTGGCAGCTTCAATCGCAGCGTTCAGTGCTAACAGATTGGTCTGAGCGGTAATTTGCAGGATGGAATCTGATAACACAGTAATTTGTTCTATCGCTTTTGCTTGGGCAATGGCATCCCTCAGCTTTTGACCAATATCTAAACGTGTTGATTGGGCAATATCTTGCGATACTAAAGCATTATTTTTAAGCTGTTCAGCGCGTTGGCTTATTTCAGATGCTTCTTTTGCTCCCTCCTGTGCTCTTTTGGCAATTGACTCTACGGCCTGTCCAATTTCTGAAGACATAGCATTTATTTCTTGGGTGGATGCAGCTGTCTCTTCCATTCCGGAAGACAATTCTTCAATTATTACTGAGACATCTTCTATTTGACTATCTAATTCAGAAATATTTGCTTGGACGTTTGTCGCAGATTCATTAACAGTTTTTGATTCATTAATAACACCGTTAACTAGGTCTTTTATCGATTCCTGCATTACATTGGCTGATTTTGCTAAATCACCAAGCTCATCTGTCATTTTCATAAGCTTAACAGGAGCCTGTTTTGTAAAATCTCCGGTTGATATGCTTTTAAGATGACCTGTTAATGATATAATTGGCTTTGATATCGAAATTGATATAAAGTAAGCTATACTGAGGCTAATTAATAAAAATAAAATGCCGGCAAAAATAATCCGTATTGTTAAACTTTGCAATCCGGTAAGCAATTCACTTTTAGGTACTGTTACGGCGAGCGACCAGTCTGTGCCATTTATGTTGTGGTAGCTGACATATTTGCTTACTCCGTTATAAAGATATTCCCCAACCCCTGACTTTCCCTTCACCATCTGTTTTTCAATTTCAACAATGGGCTTAAGTGAAGGATCTTTCTTTACATTTTCAAAGTCATTATCCATATTTAACACAAGATCCCTGCTTTTATGGGCAATGGTAACACCCTGTTTATTTATCATAAATGCTGATCCGGTTTTCCCAATCGTAATCATATCGGTTATTTCACTTAATTTATTACCATCTACTACAGCAATTACAGCGCCAATGATATCATTTCCGTTTCTAATGGGGGCTGCATATTCAATTATCATGGATTTATCAATTTTGTTTATAATAGGGTCAGATACTGCTTCCTGTCCTGACATTACCCTTTTGAAGTAATCCTTATCCGAAATGTCTGATATACTTCCATTCGAAAATTTGAGTTTTCCGTCTGGTGTAGCAATGCCTATTTTAAAATATTCATTTTCTTTAATATCCTGTTCGAGAATACTTTTTTTCTCTTCCCACGTACTATTAGTATCCTTTATAATATCTCTATTTGCGATTGCATTTACTTTTTGCATTTGCGTTTCTAACCGGCTTTCTATTAGTATTGCGCCCTGCTCTGCTATCTGAGGCATAATAGTTATAGTATTATCCCCTAATGCAGTATAACAACTTATATATGAAACTATCCCTAAGCCCGTGCATACCACAATTAATAATGCTCCAATATAAAGTATCATTTTTACTTTAATACTTCTCATGCTAATACCCCTCAATCATTCGTTGTTTATTTACTGTGAATTGTCATAGCTCAAATTATCTAAAAAGGTGTATCCGTTTGCTATGCTTACTACTGCGCTTTGCTTTTCCTTTCTCTCATACAATTGGACAAATATGCGCTTAGCTGAGGCTTATTATCCTCTATTGATCTTGGATATTATTAATTCCCATGTTGTATCTTATCACCCCCTTGCTCTGAATCATTCTTGCATTAAACATATTGCGGTACTCATATAATCGGGAAGTATATCTTTAGCAAAATTATCCAAGAGTGTTTAATTGAATATTAAAACTTAAATGTAAGACTAATATTAAGACTACCTTTATTTCGAGTTAAATTTTATGTGTATCTTAAAAGATCATCCGATCCCTTGAAACTGCACTGTATCTGTCCTGGTTGACAAGAATAATATGGTTGTTCTGCTTTTATTGTGTGATAGTATGGCTATAAGGAGTGATTATTGATGAGACAATAAAGCAACTGACATACTCAAGAAATCCTTTTATAGATAAAGCATGTAATTATCTCCGTATAAATTACAGGGTGGTGTTTTAATATGGCTTTAACCTTAACCATTGAGATGATAATCAAGCAAGCAATTGGGCAGGGCGCACTTAAAAATTTACCCGGAGAAGGCAAGCCTATAGAGTTAAAAAATCTTAATCCATTTGAGACAAAAGAGGATAGAATGATCAATCGGCTTATAGCTGTAGCAGGAGAACTCCCAATAGAGATTATTATACTTAAAGAAATTGAAGGCCTTAAACAGAGGCTGGAAGAATGCAAATCAGATAGCGAAAAGCGAATCCTCCGGAGCAAACTAACAGAATTGAATTGGAAATATGAGATTCAAAGAGAGGCACGGCTTGGTTTTTATAACCGCTGATTTGCTTGTAAGAAAACTAGCATAGGAGCCAGCGAAATTTCCAGTTACCCATATTAGTAATCGGGATATTTGCAATGATTTTTATAGTAATTGGGGAGAGAATGAAAAATGTGTCGGAAGTTGAAAAGGAAATTAAGATTAGGAGTGTTAGTATGCAAAGTAAAATTTCTAATTCCATAAAACTTAAAACCCAACCTGTTGCAGTATTCCGTACAGATTTTAAGCCTGAAGGGGCCTTACAGTTTAAGGAAGGGAAAAGGGGCTGCATAATTTCAATGTTGAATGTTGCATCCAAGGGCCGCATTACTATTTTTAATGAGAAAACTACAACGTGTCCGGGTGGTAAAGTTGCTTTTGGTTTTGGCAGATTTAAGTTAGGTTTTATGGAGTATTTTCTTTCAACCGGCAATGCAGGTGGTAAGGAAGGAGAGTTCTATAAAAAAAGCCCTGAATTAGCAAAAAAATTTGGTACTGAATTACCCGAAGTTGCTGCAAAGACTTATATTGTCTTTAAACCTCTAGTACAGGTTGCGGAGAACGAAACGCCGGATATCATTATCTTCCTGGTTAATGCAGACCAACTATCCGCACTAGTACAGTTCGCCAATTATGATAAGGCAACCCAGGACAATGTTATCATAGAGTTTGGTGCTGGCTGTCATCAGTCCGTACTTTATGCACTAAAGCAAGTAGAGGCAGGAAGTCAGAAGTGTGTTATAGGATTAACCGATCCCTCGGCTCGAAAATATATAGATAAAGATATCCTTTCTTTTAGCATCCCGTATCAAAGGTTTTTGGAGTTGGAGGAACAGGTCGAAGAAAGCTTTTTGACGAAAAAAACATGGTTGGGGATAGCGGCCAGAATCGGATAATTTTATTTTCAGTTATTGTTAATGAAATACTATAATGCCTTCCTTACCAAACATATGGTATTGGCTAACGTGGGGACGTTCTTTTTGTTGGCTACTATAACACCGATAATCATCATAAAGATATCTTATCTATTGATTCCTCGTAGAATTATATAGTAAATACCACTTTCACTTCGCTTTCTTGGTTGTCGCATCCCTTAACCAACATTTCAGGTAAATTTATACCATTATACAATGTAATTTAAAAAGGCCAACAAAAAGAACGTCCCCTTGTTGGCCTTCTTTGAGCCGCACAAACAGCGAGAAGCAAATCTATCAACGGTTTCGGTCACGGTATAACGTAATAAAACCTCAAACGGTTTGGGATACTGATATATATGATGAAAGCAAAATATTAAACGGAAAGGAGAATCAGCCTTGCATTTCAAAGAATCAAATGATAACAGTATGAAGAAGATGGAGCAGCTCAAGCCTTATCTGGAAAACGATAGGGGGCAGAAGCTGACCACTGACAACGGGCTCAAGCTTGCCAATACGGATGATTCATTAAAAGCCGGGGAGCGGGGACCGACTTTGCTGGAGGACTTTCACTTCCGGGAAAAAATCACCCACTTCGACCATGAGCGCATCCCGGAACGCGTCGTGCATGCGCGCGGGTTTGGCGCCCACGGAGTTTTCCAACTGTATGAATCCATGGCCGAATTTACGAAGGCCAAATTCTTGCAGAACCCTAACGTAATAATCCCGGTGTTCGTACGCTTTTCCACCGTCGTTGGCTCCAAGGGGTCGGCCGACACCGTGCGCGATGTGCGTGGCTTTGCCACGAAATTTTATACCGAAGACGGAAATTTCGATCTGGTGGGCAATAACATCCCGATCTTCTTCATTCAGGATGCCATCAAATTCCCGGACTTGATCCACGCGATCAAACCCGAACCGCACAACGAGGTGCCCCAGGCCACCACTGCCCACGACACCTTCTGGGATTTCGTCATCAACACGCCGGAGCTGGCCCACATGGTCATGTGGATCATGTCGGACCGGGCCATCCCCCGGAGCTTCCGTATGATGGAGGGCTTTGGGGTCAACACTTTCCGCTTTATCAACGCCCAGGGCAAGGGGCGGTTTGTAAAATTCCACTGGAAGCCGCTCCTGGGGGTGCATTCCTTGATGCGCGACGAAGCTCAGAAACTCTCGGGCAAGGATCCGGATTTTCACCGCCGCGATCTGTGGGACGCTATCGAACAGGGCAATTACCCGGAATATGAGTTCGGGGTGCAGATCATCGAGGAAAGTCAGGAATTCAATTTCGATTTCGATATCCTCGACCCGACCAAAATTTGGCCCGAAGAAATGGTCCCGGTCAAAATCATCGGCAAGATGACCCTGAATAAGAATGTGGACAACTTCTTTGCTGAGACGGAACAGGTCGCTTTTTGCCCGGCTAACATCGTGCCCGGTATCGACTTCAGCAACGACCCGCTTCTGCAGGGGCGCCTGTTTTCCTATGAAGATACCCAGCTAAGCCGCCTGGGTGGTCCCAATTTCCGGCAGATTCCGATTAACCGTCCGGTCGTGCCAGTGCATAACGACCAGCGCGACGGTATGCACCAGATGCGCATCCATCCGGGACCGGTCAGCTATTTGCCTAATGCCCTGGCGCAAAATTCGCCTGCCCCCGCCAATGAGGCGGAAGGAGGCTTTGTCCATTACACCCAGAAGGTGGACGGGCACAAGGTGCGGAGCCGCAGCCAGAGTTTCCGGGACCATTTCAGCCAGGCCACCCTGTTTTGGAACAGCATGTCCCCGGCGGAAAAAGAGCATATCATCGACGCCTTCCACTTTGAGGTAGGCAGCGTCAAGGACAAGAAGATCAAACAGGCGGTAGCCGAAATGTTTGCCCAGGTCGCGCCTGAACTGGGAATGCAGATCGCGGCAGGCATCGGGGTCAATCCGCCCCCGCAGACAACACCCAGCGGGGTAACGGTGTCTTCCCCCGCGCTCAGCCAAGAAAATACCGTCAAGACAGCCAAGACCAGAAAAGTTGCCATCCTCGTGGATAACGGGTACTGCCCCATCGCGGTGCAGGCTATGACGGATGCGCTTAAAGGGGCCGGGGCAGTGCCCGAAACTGTAGGCGTGTCTTTGGCCCCCATTACCGGCAGGAACAGCACGAAGCTTACGCCCGACAAATCCTTAACCACAGTCGGCGCGCTGGTTTACGATGCGGTTTTCATCCCCGCCGGAGATCATGTCAACGCGCTCAAGCAAAATGCCGACGCGCGCACCTTTATCAATGAGGCCCTGCACCACGCCAAGACGATCGGGGCCACTAACGAAGGGATTGACCTGCTTAGGGCAACGGATGCAGCCTCATTAATCTCCGGCCTATCGGGAAAAGCGGCCGCCCCCTGGGTCTTCCAGGGTATCATTGCCGTTAATGGGGTCAGCGACCTGAAACCCTTCGAAACGGAATTCATCAACCAACTATCCATGCACCGCCACTGGACCAGGTATGCGCTGCTGGTCAATGCCCTCCCGAATACGGCGCAGTAGAGCGAACCAAATCCATATAAAAGGCCCGCCGGTTTTCCAGCGGGCCTCATTTGAAAGCATAAAGGGACGGTTCTCTTGTGTCATATCGTTTGACGGGCTTGAATGACCCGGAAGAACCGTCCCCTTGTGTCTAATTTATTGCAGAAACTATATACAGGGCTCTTCCCACCAGCCGAATGCAATACGTCCCAGAACTTTTTCGTCGCTTGTTTCCGGGGGGAGACAGTTTATTAAAAAATTACCGCCCGGCGGGCAGATAAATTTCCCATCCTCCTCAGATACGATGGTCGTTTCAGCAGGACAACGGCGTCCAAATATGATTGTTCCTCCCGCAGGTTCCGCATCAACATTCTCTGCATACAAAAACTGAACCCTTGGTTTGGGCAAAGGGCGGATTGCCGTGTTGGACGAACTTTGCATATCCGTTAGCCTCGCCGTTCCAGACGCTGCCGTATTCAGCCAGACCTGAAAAGAAAAGGGAATTTCAGTAACATTGCCAACGGTAAAAACATTTACGAAAAGCAATACTCCGGAATTGCGGGGGTTAAAAAGCCCGGCCCATGCATACTTGCCGTCGCCAAATTCTTCCCGGCTCAATCCAACGAAGTATTTGCCCCGAAGGGATTGATATAGTGGCATTGGACATGACGGTTGCCGATATGGACTATTAGACATTGATGTTCACCCCTTTCTATCGCACTTCTCCTCACACCGCATTATATGAAGGCTGTTCGGGAAATGTTAA
>ENA-UOOE01001874-UOOE01001874.1-fermentation-metagenome-genome-assembly--contig:-NODE-1874-length-16470-cov-8.284740_pt1 | contig 16470 bp, 13 predicted proteins | sample MGYA00245776_ERZ724021 | MGnify/ENA primary metagenome ERZ724021 (study PRJEB28704, sample SAMN03018321) | fermentation metagenome | biome: anthropogenic terrestrial biome; feature: soil; material... | reverse complement strand
AGCGTAAATAAAATGAAAGGAATGTATGATATAGTTGTCTACTATATCATACAAGCGGTGTAATCAATCAAAATATCAATGGATACTACCAATTCACCCCTGTTGAAAACGGATGGATTAAAAGAGCTGCAAACGAAGAGTGCATCAAAGCAGCGAAGGAAGCATTAAACGGAGTTGATAACACAAACGGTGCATTGTTCTACTATGATGATTCAACTACTAACCAATGGATTTTATCAAAGCCTGTAGCGGTTAAATACGGCAGAATGATTTATACATATTAACTGCTAAAGAACTCTTACCCTTGTATTATAGTCAATACGAGGGTTTATATTTATATTTAAATTAAAAAAAACCTAATGCCTGGAAAGCAAAGAGCATGTACGCATGAGGAAGAAAATGCAGGTCGTGTTTAATATTTTTTTTATATTAGCTTAATCAGATACCGCGGCAGAAAACATCTGTATGCGTTTTTTTATTGGCAAATAAATTATATATCGTATATAATTGAATAATAAAATAACTGAGAGGGTAAAAATGAGCGTTTCTATATCAAAAGCAATACTTCATATACTTGACATTAGCTTAGGGATACCTGTGCTTTCCGAAAATCTGATGTCATTTACTGATGAAATGAGAGAATACACAGAAAAACATATTATTAAGTGCTACAATGATGCGGATTTAAAGAAAACAAAATTTATCAATCAGGAGGGATTCTTTTTCAATTTAATAAAAGATTATATAAGCAATAATGATTTTATTAAGTTCTCAAATGAGGTATCGGAGTTTTTCTTTAAAACAATATCCGAAAACCCTGATATAAAGCCATGCGATCTATTATTTATACAGGCTAATGTTTTTAATAAGGATTACATGATAATTCTTAAGCTTAATTATAAAAAGGGATATATACATTTCACAAAACAGGAAGAATGCACAAAAAACATTATAATTGAACAGCCTTGCGCGCTGCCCGGGCCAACTCAAAAAATCGACGAATTTATATTTGTTGATTTAAACAGCCTTGAAATATTTGTAAAGGAGAAAAAGTGTCAGGTTTACAATGAACCGTGCTACTACATTTCAAAACATTTGTTAAAATGCAGGGAAGAAAAACCGGACAAGGAAAAGGTAAAAATCATAACGCAAGCCACAGACAAAATAATCAAGGAATACTATGACGATGATATGTTTATGAAAAGCCGGGTTAAAAACATAATCAGAGAAAATGTGGAGGAAAAGCTAAATATAAACTTGGAAGAAATTTCCGATGAGGTATTTAAAGACAGCGACGCGAAAAAGGTTTATAGCGAAGAAATTAAAATGAAGGGTATCAGGGAGCCGGAAATAAAGGTTAATTTCAATTACGCCAATAAGATTAAAACTAAGCAGAAATTTATAACGGATGAAGGAATCGAAATAAATATACCCTATGAAATGCTCAGCAATAAGGAAAAGGTTGAATTCATCACAAATCATGATGGAACAATCTCAATAATGCTAAAAAATATAGATAATATAACTGATAAGTAAGGGATTCCGGGATTCGAAGCAATGTTTTTATACAGTATAATGATACCCACAACACGAACTTCAAGATATATGGTAATTTGACTTGCATGAAAATCCAGTAGAAACATTATACGTCGTAAAAAGTGTATATAAACAATCAAATTTAGTTGTAAAAAGTGCGAAATTGGGATATACTATACATAGAGGTGATTTGTATGTATAGAGATGCAATGAATGAGTTACATAAGTGGAAGAGTAAAAAAAATAAAAAGCCGCTGATTATCAGGGGAGCGCGTCAAGTGGGTAAAACATGGCTCATGCGTGAGTTTGGAAACTCCTCTTATGATGAGATGGTATATATTAATTTTGATAACAATACTCAAATGAAAGAACTTTTCTCTGCTGATATGAACATTGAGCGGATTATTACAGGGTTGGAGCTTTATGCGGGACATAAAATTAATCCTTTAAATACCATTCTTATATTTGATGAAGTACAAGAGGTACCAAAGGCCTTATCGGCACTGAAATACTTTAATGAAATTGCACCCGAATATCAAATTATCTGTGCAGGCTCCATGCTTGGTGTGGCACTCCATAGCGGTACATCATTTCCGGTTGGGAAGGTAGAATTTTTAGATTTATATCCGTTATCCTTTAGCGAATTCATGAGGGCAATGGGTAAGAACAGGTTTGTTGAGCTGCTTGAAAAACAGGATTTTAGCATGGCTACAACTTTTAAGCAGGAGTATATTGATTTGCTTAAACACTATTACTATATTGGAGGTATGCCCGAGGTAGTAAAAAATTTTGTTGATAACAGGGATTTTAATGAAACGCGTGAGATTCAACAACGGATATTAGACGCATATGAGCAGGATTTTTCCAAACATGCTCCAAATGAAATTGTTCCACGTATTCGTATGCTTTGGAGCAGTATTCCCGGACAGCTTACTAAAGAAAACAAGAAGTTTGTCTATGGCATTATTAAGGAAGGTGCGAGAGCTAAAGATTACGAAATGGCTCTTATGTGGCTTGCTGATTGCGGGCTCGTTCATAAGGTTCATCGGGTAACAGTGCCAAATATTCCATTAAAGGCATACGAGGATTTTAAAGCTTTTAAGCTGTTTTTAGTCGATGTGGGTCTTCTTTCATGTATGGTTCGACTCAACCAGAGGGTATTGCTTGAGGGGAATAAGCTATTCAAAGAATTTAAGGGCTCTCTTACCGAGCAGTACGTACTGCAGCAGCTTAAAACCATTAAAGGTATAGAAACCTATTATTGGACAAATGACCGAGGCAGTGCCGAAATAGATTTCCTTATTGACAACGGAACAGATGTTATTCCAATTGAGGTAAAAGCAGAAACTAACTTGAAGGCAAAAAGCTTAAAAACTTTTTGCGAGAAGTTTGAACCTAAAATAGCAATACGGACGAGTATGTCGGATTATAAGCAGGAAAATTGGCTTCTGAATTTGCCGTTGTGGGCGATTGAGAGCTTGCGGAACTAAAAAAAAGATATTTCGTCTAATATTTGTGATGAAAAGGGGGAATAGGATTATGAAAAAGCTAATATTATTTGCGGCAATTTTATTGCTGTTGACTTCATGCTCCAAGCAGATTAATACCGTTGAACCTGATGTAACAGAGCCTGTAACAGAGCCTGAGGAAGATAATGAGACTGAACCTGTCAGATATACCGGTGAGATTATTACCGACGGTTTTTATGGAAATTCAGGAAGGATTTATTTTGTTCCCGATAAGGAAACAAGGGAGCTCCTTAAGAATGAATATCCTTTTTCCATAAATGCAGGGGAAAGTATTCCCTTGGATTATGAAGGCATGAGTATAGTTGAGAATTTGCCTCGGGAACTTGGTATCTACAAGGTTGAGGTAGACGCAGATTACAATACCGGAAATATATTTTCAAAGCTTAAAGCAATTAATCTGACGGAAGAAATAGGAACCGTTGAATATGAAGGCAAGGAATATCCCACAAATGAATTGGATGAAACAGTCAATGCAAAGGACAGAGTATGCGGACTTATAGTAAGTAATGTAAGGAAGTTTGATGACGGCGGTGCAATGATTGAATTTGAGGGAGAAATAGAAAGCGAAGGCTTTTATAATGTTTTTCCCGGAGGAGAAATTTTCGAATATAAAAGGCTTGGCAGAATTGTACCGGATGGAGAATCGTTGAAAAATTTTCCGTCCTACAAGGGTACCGGTGTTGAAAATAATTTTTCCGTATTTTTTATTGAAAGCAATGAATTATACCAAAAGCTTGCGGAGCATTCTGCCATAGGACGCGGAAAATTTAAAACCATAGGATATGATATAGTTTATAACTTTGGCGGAGGCGTATATCCCAAGGAAGAGCTTACAGAGATAATATCCTTGGATGAAAATTACAAAGGGATGTTTGCCTATGACAATAATTCAACAACAATGCCGTTAGCAAACGAAGAAACTAAATATAAGGCAGGCTTCATGGACAAATATGCAATTATTTTAAGTCCGGATAAACATGAAAATGGAAATTCAACAGTGAGCTATCATTTTTTGGGATATGATGAGCTGTCAAAAATAAAGATACCTACATTGGATGGATTTTATTACAGATATGAAGGAGAGAGCGGGCATAAACCGGAACGATTTAAATTGATAACCGGTTCAGATTCCGAAAAGCCTCACAGCATAGATTTCAAATATTTCGATAAAAACAGCAGCTCTAACGGCAAGGACAGCTTATGGATAAATTATAATTACGGATATTTCAGAAGGGATAATGAAATTGTAACGATTTTCGAGGGGGACAGCATTTCAGGCATGACAGCCGAGGATATTGATATTGTAAATATCTGTACCGAGGATTCTATCGATGAATTTGTCAGGGTTACATGTAATTTCACAGGAGTAACCACATTAACCGGAAAATTAAATTTGTATTTTGATGAGGGATATGGTTATAATCAGTTAGAGTTTATTGCAGATGAGGAAAGTATTAATAAGCTTCCAAACCATAATGACGGTTTGAAGGAACAAGGCTGGATACATTTTGATTATGAAAGTGCAAAAGAATTGGTAGGAGAGGAACCGTTTGAAAAAACCTGCGAAATAACAATAGACAATTACATTATTGCCAAGTCATCATATACATCATCTGTTGATACGGCGGATTTAATATCGGTTAAATTTCTTGAATAAAAAAAAGGGAGGTTCGAAGCACGAATCTCCCTTTTTTCAACTACTTTTTTATAATTATTTCCGCCTCGTTTATGAGACCTTTAATAAGTTCGTCATATCTATCATCATTATATACATCAATCAGATATTCTTTCGAATTTTCTAAAGTAATAGGTTCATAATAAGTATCTTCCACTTCTATTATATGGTAACCATATTCTGTTTTAACAGGCTCGCTTATACTACCTATTTCCATAGAAAAGGCAGCATCTACAAATGGTTTAGGTAAAAAATCATATCCTATGAAAAACAAACTACCTCCGTTGTCCTTGCTTAATGTATCCTGAGACAGTTCCATTGCTAAAAGGAAAAAATCTTCTCCGTTATTTAGTCTTTCCAAGACGGATTTTGCTTCCTCCTCAGTTTCTACAAGAATATGATTTACCATCACATATTGTCCTAATTTTCTTTCTTCAATTAATTTTTTTAATTCATCGTCTTTCGGGACATTGCTCCATATTTTGGATGAAACATATTCGTTAATTAATACATCTTCGCCAGCCGTATCAATCAAATATTTTTCAATATGTTTATTGGCTTTAAAAAATTCCTGATCGTCATATATATAAATATTATAAAATAAACTTTTTTCCAACTCTTCTTCATATTCTTTCTCGCTTAAGTTCGAACCTTGTTTTTCTGCCGCATCAAGCAAAACGAAATTTTCTATTACTTTATTTAATATGACATCCTCCTCATCAACAAACATATCTGAAATTTCCGGCTGGTCAGGATCTAAACCTTGCCATAAATATGATTGTATGTCCAATGCTGCAAATATATCATATACTTCCTGAGTCACTTGCTTACCGTTTACTAAAGCAATTACATTATCAGGGTACTCTATAATGTATCTTTTTTCCGACGTCTTTTCACCGTTAACATACATGTCCTCAAATTTTTTAATTGCCCCATCGGTTTCATATCCGCCGAAGCGCCATTCAATTATATCATTTTTGCTGATTAATATCAGATTTGAATCCCCAATATAAACTACTTTATATCCCATGCCTTCAGAAATAAATCTTAAAGGAACCATAGTCCTGCTTCCTATGATGCTTGCAGGAACATCAAGTGAGTATTCTTGATTGTTAATAATTGCTTTATTGCTGCCGATAACAAATTTAATTAAATTAGAGTTATCGTTATTATATCCGCTTACAGTTTGAGTAGTGTTATCCCATTCAACTGTTAAATTTACTGCTTCAAAAAAAGCCCTTACAGGTACCAAAGTTCTGCTGTTTACAATTTGTGGCTTAACATCGAACTGAACCTCTTTTCCATCTGATATTACACGCATGCTGTCAGATTTATTATAATCGATATTCTCAAAAACAAATTGTTCGGCAAAAATTAAATTTTGATAAGAAAACGTTAGCAAAGCTATAAATAAAATAACTATAAATTTTAAGTTTTTCATATTCCCTCCTCTAATTGTTGTAGCTATAGTATACAAAAAGTTTACCAAAAATAAAAGGAATATTTTCTCCATATGATATAAAATAGGATCTTCCAATACACTCAGGATGAAATTGTCCATCTTTTTTTATTAATCTTAAAATCAATATCATGTTGCGTAAATTAATCTTGCAATTAAAAGATAAAAAATATTTTTGATTCATAGACACAGAATGAAATAAACTCATTGATAGAGGAAGCATTATTTGATATACTAATTAATGTAAGTTGGTATTTTACAATTGTGCTAAAGGAAGGGCGGAATAATTATGTCTGAAATTCAAGATAAAAAACGCATGAATACAGATGAATTTTATAGAATTGATTTTAAAGATGGATTAATTTATGAATTGATTGATGGGATAGTATGCATGTCAAAGCCTAATATTGAGCATCAAAGAATTTCCGGCAAAATTATAAGAAAATTAGGCGAGTATTTTGATAACAAAAAATGCGAACCATTACAAGAAATTGAAGTAAAACTGAAAGAAGATATACTTGTTCCCGATATTTCGGTAATTTGTGACGATTCTAAATTAACTGAACAAAGATATAACGGTGCACCGACAATGGTTTTAGAAATATTAAGCCCATCAACAGCACACATGGATTTATTCGCAAAACTTTATAAATATGAAGCGTTTGGTGTTAGCGAGTATTGGATAATTACTCCGAAAGGAAAAACAGTGACTGTACATAACTTCAATGAAGGAAATGTTACGGTATATGATGAAACTGAAATAGCGTTATCAGAAGTATTTGAGGGATTAGAAATTAAGTTATCTGAAATATTTTAATTATGGGCATAATAAGATATAATTAATCATTAACATCAATTGAGGGAAAAATGGAACAATATTTTACGAAAAATCCTGCAACCGAAAAAGAAATATACAAATTTGACTGGAATGTAGGAAAAGAAGTTTTTAATTTTTACACAAGCAACAGTGTTTTTTCCAAAAGTGGAGTGGATTTCGGCTCCATGCTTTTAATAGAAACAATTTTAAATGAAAATAAAGATTTTAGCGGCAGTATTTTAGATTTAGGCTGCGGGTACGGACCCTTGGGGGTTATTGCCGCTAAGCTATTAAAAAATTCATTTGTTACAATGTGTGATGTAAATGAAAGGGCATTGGAATTGTCCATGATGAATGCAAAAGAAAATAAGGTTGACGATAAAATTAAAATTATTGCATCTTCTGCTTTTGAAAATATTAAGGATAATTATGATATTATTATGACCAATCCTCCAATCAGGGCAGGAAAAGATGTGGTGTTTTCATTTTATGATGGAGCATATGAACATTTAAACCAAAGCGGCAAACTTTATGTTGTAATTCAAAAGAAACAAGGTGCTCCAAGCACCAAGGCAAAGCTTGAAAGTTTGTTTGGAAACTGCGAAGCAGTAAATAAAAAATCAGGGTATTTTATTTTTAGGTCAATAAAAGACAAATGATACGTCCCCCTGTCTGCGGATTTGTAGCAGAGCAGGATGATTGGGTTTACTACAAGAGATATACCAGTCCTTCTGGTACATATGTAAATCTATACAAAATAAGAAAAGACGGCAGTCAGGACACATGGCTCAGTAATGATAATCCGACTTATATCAACGTCTTGGGTAACTTTATCTATTATCGTGAGCAAAACAGTTTAAATCTATACAGAATATCAATAGATGGCAGCGGCAGAACAGCATTAACCAATGATAGGGTAAACTATATCACTGTTATTGGTGATTGGATTTATTATTCAAATGAATCGGATGGAGGTAAAATTTATAAAATTAAAACTGATGGTACAAACAGAACAAAAGTCAGTGATGACCGAGCACATTCATTAAATATCATAGGCGATTGGATTTATTACAGAAATCCGGATGATTTTTCAGTTTATAAAATAAGGACAGATGGTACGGGTTGGTCAAAAATTAGTGATAACCGTACAAATAATATAACTGTTGTGGGAGATTGGATTTATTATTCTTTTGATAAACTTTACAGAATGAAGACAGATGGAACTAATAATATGCAAATAACAAATGACAATGTTTCTAATTATAATATATCTAATGGTTGGATATATTACCAAACATCTCAGGCAGCCGGAGGCGGTATATTATATAAAACCAAATTGGATGGTACAGAAAGGATATTTGTTCACATCCTTACTGTTTTAACCAATATATTTCCTGATTGGATATATTATATACCACGAGAGAACATTATTTATAAAATGAGACCAGATGGAACTGAAAATCAAAGACTTTATTGATAATTATATGAAAGTGGCATGAGGTACAGGGTTAAAGCATCTCCTCAGGTCATTTTTTTTGTTTTGCCGCAAAATAGTTTACTTCGGCACCGGTTAAAAAAATAATTGACAAAATGTAAATCCATATAATGAAAACAAATAATCCGGATAAATTTCCGTAAATTGAATTAATGTAAACAACTTTTGAGCTTACATAGCGGGAGTATATGTAGGAACCCGCTATTGAACCTACAGCTGCAAAAATTGCACCGGGAAAGGCATATGAAAATTTAACTTTTTCATAAGGTAAAAATTTGTATGCTGCTGACAAAATAATGAATACAACAAAAAATGCAAGTACAAATCTTAAGATATCAATAAATATGAAATTATATCCATCAAAATAGGATATATTTTTAACAAAGATTAATAATGATCTGCCTGCGACTATTACGGCAAAAACGATTTGCATGGAAATCATTAATGCCAAGGTAAACAAAATTCCCCTTAACCTTAATAATAAATAATTCTTTTTTGTGTTGAACCCATATGCAATATTGATTCCGTTTATGATAGTGGCACTTCCGGAAGTGGCTGACCATAATATTATAAGCATGCTTATTGTTAAATAAGGCTTACTGCAGCTTCCGACAGAGTATTTTAATACATTGTAAATAATGACGTAAACCTGCTCCGGGAGCACAGCTGACAAAGAGTTCACAAAATCGAAGATATATGTGCTGTTACCGCACATCAAAGATATTGCGAGAATCATGAATGGAAAAATGCTTAAAATCAAATAATATGATAATTGAGCACTTAAAGCTAAAATATTATCTTCTAAGGTTTTATTTATAAGCTTTGTAGCAAAAATCAAACTTTTCTTAACCATCATTTCACCCTATCTTATTATTAACAAAACTTGCATATTTATTATGTTAAAAATTTATCAAAATTTTACTAAAATCACTTGATTATATTTTTGAATAATGTTATAATATCATTAAGTAAAGACAATAATTAATTGGAGGATAAAATGGAAGTTAAAAAGATTTGCGTAGTTGGAACAGGTACAATGGCAAAAGGTATTGTACAAACATTTGCTCAGGCAGGATTTCCTGTTATAGTTAAAGGCAGACCTGGTAAAACATTTGATACTTTAGAATCGACTATTGGAAAAGGTCTTGGAAAAATGGTTGCCAAAGGCAAAATGGAACAATCAAAAATGGATGAAATATTAGGAAATATAACAAAGACTACTACATATGAAGAATGCGCAGATGCTGATTTATTCATTGAAGCAGTTGCTGAAGATATGGCAACAAAACATGTAATGTTTGCCGACATCGAAGCGGTAGCTAAGGAAGATGCAATATTATCAACAAATACATCATCATTGTCTATCACTGAAATTGCAGCAAAATCAAAGAATCCGGGCAGAATAATAGGAATGCATTTCTTTAACCCGGTTCCTGTAATGAAATTAATTGAAATAATTAAAGGAAAACTTACAGATGAAGAAGTTCATACTGCAATATTTGAATTATCCCAAAAAATAGGCAAAACTCCGGTAAGTGTAGATGAAGCTCCGGGATTTGTTGTAAATAGAATATTGGTACCGATGATTAATGAAGGTATAGGCATATTGGCAGACGGAGTTGCTTCAAGAGAAGAAATAGATACAGCAATGAAGTTAGGTGCAAATCATCCTATGGGACCATTAGAGCTTGGCGATTTAATAGGACTTGATGTTTGCCTGGCAATTATGGAAGTTCTTTACAATGAATTCGGAGATCCTAAATACAGACCTCATCCATTACTTCGCAAAATGGTAAGGGCAAATCTTCTTGGAAGAAAAACAGGCAAGGGATTCTACGATTACAGCAGATAGCAAATATTCGGAAGGCACAACCCTCGTCATTCTTAACCGCAGGTGAAGAATCTCTGAATTTCGATAAATGAGATCCTTAGTTATGCTTGGAATGACATAAGCGGAATTTGTCAATGACTTAGGGAGCAGTACAACTGCTCCTTTTTAAGTTTAGCGGATTAGATTTGATTTATATAAATAAAATGGGATATAATAATTATATTGGAATAAATAGCTTGAATTATACCAATTCATTAATTATAATTAGGTTTATTAATTAAATTATTAATTTTCACTAAAATGTAGTATACTTTAGATATAAAATTACGGGAGGGTGAAATGAGCGAATTTAACAATGAATATGAAAACAGAGAATCGGTTAACTTCATTCAAAAGATAATTAATGAGGACCTGGCGAGAGGCACTTACGGCGACAAGATACATACAAGGTTTCCTCCGGAGCCAAACGGCTACCTTCATGTGGGTCATGCTAAGTCCATATGCCTGAATTACGGATTAGCCAAAAAGAATAACGGAATATTTAATTTAAGGTTTGATGATACAAATCCTACAAAGGAAGATGATTCATTTGTAGAATCAATTATTAAGGATGTTAAGTGGCTTTGCACCGATTGGGAGGAAAGAATTTTTTATGCATCGGATTACTTTGACAAAATGTATGACTATGCAGTTGAGCTGATAAAGAAAGGATTGGCATTTGTGGATGATTTATCGGCGGATGAAATACGTGAATACAGGGGAACATTGACAGAGCCCGGAAAAGAAAGCCCCTGCAGAAACAGGACTGTTGAAGAAAACTTAGAGATGTTTGATAAAATGAAAAACGGTGAATTTCAAAACGGTGAAAAAGTCTTAAGGGCTAAAATTGACATGGCAAGCCCTAACATTAATATGAGAGATCCTGTTATTTATCGTATACTTCATGAATCACACCATAACACCAAGGACAAGTGGTGCATTTATCCGATGTATGACTATGCCCACCCATTGGAGGATGCCATAGAAGGTATTACTCATTCAGTCTGTACTTTGGAATTTGAAGATCACAGACCGTTTTACGATTGGGTTTTAAGCAATATCGATGATTTTAAACATGCTCCCACAAAACAGATAGAATTTGCCAAGTTGTTTTTATCGAAAACTATGATGGGTAAAAGATATCTGAAGCAAATGGTAGAGGAGGGTTATGTGGATGGCTGGGATGATCCTCGTATGCCGACAATTGCGGGTCTGCGAAGAAGAGGTTATACTCCCGAAGCCATACAAAATTTCTGTGAAGCAATAGGTGTTTCAAAAGCTCAAAGTGTGGTTGATATTGCTATGCTTGAATTTGCCGTCAGAGATGATTTAGGGCCAAAAGTACCGAGAACAATGGCTGTATTAGACCCAATCAAGTTGGTAATCACAAATTATCCCGAAGATAAGGTTGAATATGTTGAATCGGAAAATAACCCGGATAATCCCGACATGGGCACTAAAATGATACCTTTTGCGAGAGAATTATATATAGAAAGAGAAGATTTCATGGAAAATCCTCCGAAGAAATATTTCAGGCTCTTCCCCGGAAACGAAGTAAGACTGAGAAATGCGTATTTTGTAAAGTGTATTGATTTTGTGAAGGATGAAGAGGGCAATGTAACCGAAGTTCACTGCACATATGATCCCGAAACTAAAAGCGGCTCAGGCTTTACAGGCAGAAAAGTAAAGGGAACGCTTCATTGGGTTTCGGCAAAACATTGTATCGATGCGGAAGTAAGGCTTTATGATTACATGATGGAGGATGAAGATTACGACAAAACAAATTTCCTGGAAAAATTAAATCCTGAATCTAAAATTGTTTTAAAAGGCTGCAAGGTTGAACCCGAAATGAAGGAATTCAAGGAAGGCGACAGATTCCAGTTTTTAAGACACGGATATTTTATAATTGACCGGGATACAACGGATGACCATCTTGTATTCAACAGAATTGTGTCGTTAAAAAGCAGCTACCGATGAAAGGGGACACACCTCTACATAATAGGTATGGGGACACACCTTTGATTTAGAGTTAGTCTCCGCGGGTAGAGGAATGTCCCCGAATAGGGTCTCTGCGGGTAAAGGAATGTACCCAAACAGTGTCTATAATAGGTGATAATTTGAATATAGGTGAAATAATTAAAAACAGTTTATCGGAAAACAAATTCATATATGGAGTTTTTACAACTCCAAGAGCTAAATCTCAATATAAAAAAATAACTGCCAGAGCAATGCTGATAAAGGGCAATAACTGTATACAGTTAGAGAAATTCACCGGAGTGCAGGCATTCCATGAAAACCTTGCTTATGAGGATGCTTTTGACGTGCTGATTAACATGATTACAAATGAGTACCGAAATATTAATATATTTACAGAGGATGCGGATTATCAAATATTGGTCAGCAGGAAGGGAAATATAAAGGCAACTCAAAAAGAACCTGCAAAGAAATTAAGCTTAGATGGGCATAACAAGAAAAAACAATACATAATCAACGAAAATGAACCCTGCGACTTTTTGAATATTTTGGGTGTAATGAATGCGGAGGGCAGGGTTTATGCGAAGAAGCATGATAAGTTCAAGCAAATAAATAAGTTTTTGGAAATTGTTGATGATTCACTTACAGGCAAAAACATACAGGATGATTTTACGATTATTGATTTTGGCTGCGGGAAAGCATACCTTACATTTGCATTATATTATTATTTTTACAATATACGAAAAATAAGGGTAAAAATTACAGGGCTTGACTTAAAGGAAGAAGTAATTGAATTTTGCAATGAAACAGCTAAAAAGCTTAACTATGAAAATCTTAAGTTCATGTATGGCGACATACGAGATTTTGAATATAAAAATAATGTAAACATGATAGTGACCCTTCATGCCTGCGATACGGCAACAGACGCAGCTCTTGTAAAGGCAATCGCGTGGGATTGCGATATTATTTTGTCCGTGCCCTGCTGCCAGCACGAATTTTTTGATAAGATAGAAAATGAAAATTTAAGGTCCATGCTTAAGCACGGACTTATAAAGGAGAGAATGTCCTCTCTGATTACGGATTCATTGAGAAGTTTATTTTTGGAAGCAAAGGGATATAAAGTACAGTTGATGGAGTTTATTTCTATGGAGCATACACCTAAAAATATACTTATAAGAGCCGTTAAAGCGAATAGGAATACAAGAGCGGCAGAAATTGAATACGAAGAATTTAAAAAATTCTGGAATCTTGACGACCTGTTTATAGAAGAATACTATAGAACATTTGCTGCAGCACAGGATGACAAAAACAATAACGGGAATTTCTCCGATTAGAAAGGAATACAATGGATAAAATAAAATTAGCCGCAATATCTGCCTTTGGCCTTGAAGCAATCGTAAAAAGAGAATTGACGGACTTAGGCTATGAAAATATAGTTACCGACAATGGCTGGATGTATATTGATGGATCAATACATGACATATGCAAAATGAATATAAACTTGAGATGTGCAGACAGGGTGATGCTTGTAATGGGTCAGTTTGAAGCATTGAGTTTTGAAGAATTATTTGATAAAACCTTTGAGCTTCCATGGGAAAATTGGATTACAAAAAACGGTAAGTTCACTGTGAAGGGCAGGTCTGTCAAATCCAAATTATATAGTACACCCGATTGTCAGCGGATGGTCAAAAAAGCGATTTCTAAAAAGCTGTGTGAATATTACGATGTAGATTGGATGCCGGAGGATGGGGCGGAATTTACAATATTGGTGACAATACATAAGGATATTGCAACAATTTCCATTGATACAACAGGAGCAAGAGAAGGTTTGTTTAAAAGGGGATACAGAGAAAAATCAATGACTGCTCCGTTGAAGGAAACTATGGCGGCGGCATTGGTAAAGCTAAGCTATTGGAATAAGGACAGAGTGCTGTACGACCCAATGTGCGGCTCGGGAACAATTGCTATTGAGGCGGCACTGATAGGCAGAAATATAGCTCCGGGTATAAACCGTAGCTTTGCTTCCATGGAATGGCCTTTGGTTAAAGAAGAATACTGGAAAAATGCAAGGATTGAAGCAAGAAAAAATATTGATTTTAATTCGGAAATTAAAATATACGCATCCGATGTAAGTGAGAAAGCGATAAGAATTGCTGAAGAAAATGCAATTGAAGCAGGTGTTGATGACTGCATAGAGTTTTTTGTGAAGGACGTAAATCACATAGAAAAAACTATGTGTCCCTATGGAGTTTTAATAACAAATCCTCCTTATGGAGAAAGGATTGGGGATGAAGAGCAGCTTGCTAAAATTCATAAGAAATTAGGCACGGTATTCGGCAGAGACCGCACCTGGTCAATATATGTAATCACATCCTCCAATAACTTTGAAAAGGAATTCGGAAGGAAGGCGGATAGAAAAAGGAAGCTTTTTAACGGTGACATGAGGGTTGATTACTATCAGTTTTTCGGTGAAAGATACCCTGCGCGCCCCGACTCCAAATCGGTGAATGAGACTGCGGGACCGGAGGTTTAAATTTATAGTGATTGATTAGTAATATTTTTAACAAAAAATATTGAAATATATTTACTTTTATTGTAAACTAAGATTAAATATATGTTTGATTTTTTTAAATATTGTGTTATCATATAGACTACGATATTAAAAGGTGAGGCAAATATGGTAGATGAAATAAGCGCAGGAGGAATTGTTTTTTTTAAGAATAGCATATTGATGTTAAAAAAATTTAACGGAGATTGGGTTCTTCCCAAAGGCAGAGTCGAAGAAAATGAGTCTTTAAAAGAAACCGCACTGCGTGAAGTATACGAGGAAACAAAAGCAAAAGCAATTCCTATAAAATATTTAGGAAAAATAAGCTACGAATTCAGCCGCACCTGTTACCTTGACAAAATCCATATAAGAAAAGAAGTACATTGGTATTTGATGATGGCAAAAAATATGAATTGTACTGCTCAAAAAAACGAAGGGTTTGTTGAAGCAAAATTTCTTACGTTTGAAAAATCATTGATTATTGCACGATATGACGATGAGAGAAAAATAATTAAGAAAGCTGTAGATGATATAAAATTTCACTGCTATAAATAGGTGATTGCTATGACATTTTCTTCTAAGATAAAGGATGAGCTGTCCAGGACGGAAATATCGGATGCCGCAAGTGCCGAAGCTGAGGTGGCTGCATTTGTAAGAACTGTAGGATATATAACAATTAAGGGCATGAACAAGGTAGAACTTGAATTTGCATCAGAAAATGCCGCAGTTGCAAGACGAATTTTCAAAGTTTTAAAAACAGCTTATGACATTAATGCGGCGGTGAGTGTATCTAAAAGCAACAGATTAAAAAAGCAGAATAATTATATAATTAAAATTGACGAAAACTCAACCAGACAGCTGCTTGTTGATACTAAGGTTGTTAAAAACAATGATTTTAATATTATGAATTTTAATTATGAGGTACCCGAAGAATTATTGACTTATGACTTATGCAAAAGAGCTTATGTAAGAGGCTCCTTTATGGGTAGCGGTTCAATAAGCAATCCCGAAAGGTCATATCATGCAGAATTTGTTAGCAGCAAAGAAATTCAAAGCAGAACTCTTCAAGAGCTACTGAAAGGGTATGGAATAATCGGCAAGAATATTTACAGGAAGAACAACTTCGTAACTTATATTAAGGAAAGTGAGCAAATTTCAGACTTATTAGCTCTTATGGGCGCAAACAACGCCGTTTTAAACTTTGAAAACATAAGGGCAATTAAAGAAACACGAAACCAAATAAACAGAGTGATAAATTGTGAGACTGCAAACCTTGACAAAATTGTAGACACATCAATGAGGCAGATAAACAATATCAAAATATTAAAGAAACATAAGGTTATAGACCAACTTCCGGATAATTTAAGGGAACTGGCATATTTAAGGCTTAAGCACAGCAATGCAAGTTTAAAGGAGCTTGGACAGATGTTAAGTCCCCCCCTTGGTAAATCAGGAGTAAACCACAGATTAAGAAAAATAGAGGAAATTGCTGAAGATTTAATCGAGCATGAGAAGAGAGGTGTAAAAAGTGAGATCACAAAAAGTAGTGTTAAAAAATAAGATTGGA
>ENA-UOOE01001870-UOOE01001870.1-fermentation-metagenome-genome-assembly--contig:-NODE-1870-length-16509-cov-217.229671_pt1 | contig 16509 bp, 9 predicted proteins | sample MGYA00245776_ERZ724021 | MGnify/ENA primary metagenome ERZ724021 (study PRJEB28704, sample SAMN03018321) | fermentation metagenome | biome: anthropogenic terrestrial biome; feature: soil... | reverse complement strand
TCCGCCACTGTGGCAGCCTGCTCATTTGCAAACGGTGATCTAATCGTAGTACCAGCTATAAAGAGCTTAGAAAGTACAGGCGATTTATGTAGAATATTCTCCAAGACATTCTTAAGCGGTTTGTTGTCAGCAATTTTATCCTTCAACGCGGCTGTACGGCGATCATGTTCCGCCTTTTTGAGGCCTTGGTTATCGCGGAGGACTTTTTCCAGCTGCGTCTCAATTTTTTTAGAGAAATCACTTGTTCTAATACGATCCCTACTGGTCATAAACATGGCTTCCTGATGATTGATATCGAATTTAGAGCAATCCACCAATACCAACAAACTACTTTTAATGTATGAAAGGTTTACGCGATTGAAAAAATTATCATTCTCGATGCCTTGCGTCTGGCCGTTCATAATATAAACGATACCGTCTTTTTTCCTGTAGTTGCTCTGTTTATTCTTCTTAAACAAATAGATGGAGAACGGCATTTCTTGTCCATCAACGTTTATCGATCCGGAGGATGGGAAGTTATCCTCAATATTGTCTTCTCTATCGTCATATAGTCTGGTTACCATTCCATTCAGCGTTGCTTCCAAGGTGTGGCCACTATATGTAGGACGGCACTCTCTCAGACGAATTGGATGCGCCAGGTCCGGAATCAATAAGGAAAGACGATAGTTTAAGCCGAACAGGATATTGGTTTTGTACCCGCTGAGCTCGTAATTATAGAGCTTTATAAAGGTTCCGTATACCATTTCTTCATATTTGTCTACACCAGCGACAGTCGGAATAATGGGCATAGTTTCGGCCTTAAAGGTCAAGAGAGAACCGTCCGAGCAAGCAAGATATGTATACATAGAACTCTTACGGCCTTCACGAGCTTCCTCTTTGCGAACCACGGTTACAGACCACTCATCGAATGTTGGATCGTTATCTGTGTTTGGAATGTCTGGACAACGCCTCGAAATTACAAGCTGCAGGTGATGTTTCCCACAGAATGGGAATGCCCCAGTACCACCCATGTTGAATTTGCCCTGCACAAAGGGAACCTTCAGTTTATTGCTCTTGCTGAGCGACAGTATTGTTTGTGGCATTTTCTTAGGAGTTTGTCCTTCACCACGGTCCACAATGGTAAGATTCTCCTCGCCATGCGCTTTCCCGGTAGCAGCCAGAATAATGTTTTTTGAAAGCTCATTTCTGCTCTTGGTATCGAGATTCATCAACTGACCATTACGCATATGGAAGAACTCAGATAAGGCAGCCTGCATACTCTGCGGAGCATCCGGACCACTTACGCTTTTGCCGTGTATCATGCACTCCTTCATCAGTACAGCGTCAACTGAATTAATCAGTTTTTCAACTAATGCAGCATCGGCATTGCTCTGCTGATTACCAATGATAGAGTAGTTATTTTCGTTGTTGCCATAGGGCTGCCAATATGCGTAGTTGTCCCAGTAGCCAGCTTCCTTAAGTACACTGATGAGGTCCTTCTCAGTCTCTGTGCAGACAAGTTTCTTTGCAAGGTCAATGTTTTTCATTTCTAGTTTCTCCTTCATTCAGCACGCTGTATTTGTTCGTTGAAAATGCCTCCACAGCCTACATGGACATATAAAACACAGACTTTCATGTGTCTTGTCTGCACAGAGACTGGTGTATTTTCTGATTTCGAATTTGTTATTTAGGGTTGTAGCCTTATCAGCGTGGCCTTTTTTCTCTCGTCCTTGGTCTTTCTTCTCCTGCGGCAACGCTCCTGCACTACTTTTCCTCCTCAATTACTCGTGTTGCTTTCTAACTTTATCTTTTGATCTATCAAAGTGCTCCGCAGCAATATCGTCCAGCTGCTTTGCAATTTCTGAAAACTCCAAATTCAGATCAAGCGTTTGTACACTTATCTGATTGCCGCTCATTTGATATTTATTGTCCGGCTGAATTTCCTCATCTGTTTTTGCATAAAGGAGCATGCCTGATACGGTGTGATCTGCATTTTCAAACTCCGCATCTTTATTCTTCACATAAGTGAATATTTGATATAGATTATTTGAATGCAGTGTGCTGATGCCATATTGTGTTTGCATTGTGTGCGTATAATACTTCGCGTCAATAATGAGTACTGTATTGCTCTCTGCATCCTCCAGCATGATATCACTCTGCATAATCGGAAGAAGCGTGCCGACGCCGTCGTCCAGTGCCCACGGAATCTGCGATGCACTTGCTTTCAGTTCCGGATGCTCTTTGATATAATATTCAAGAACGAACTTCTCAAATAAACGATTCATACGCTGATCATCTACAAATGACGCCAGTTTATATTCTCCGTCATCTGTTGTCAGAAGCATTCCCTCAATAATCAGCTGACAAATGCTCAGAAGTACACGATATGTCTGATTATTTCTCTGGAAACGGATAGACGTCCATCTAATGCTTGTAGGTTCAACCTCATCCACGTTTGAGAAATACAGCATTTCTTTTTTTAGCTCGTCTTTATATTCTGTATCGATCTCCGCATGACGAATCAACAGCATGACCGTTGTTTTCAGAATTTGGTTAAGCAGGTTATTTTCAGAAAGTTCATCATACTCGCAAGTAAGTCTCTGTTTACGGGCAATTTGATTTTTTATAGTGCCCGGCATATCAATCTTGCCACGCATTACCGGTAGGTCTTCTTTTCGGTTTAGATACTCCCTGTATAGACCCTGTTTTAATTGCCGACCGATTCCCTTTGAAAGAATTGCAGCAAACAGGTTATGTATGTTCTCGAATTCTTCCTTAGCGACCTTTTCATCATCAGACTGCTGCAGAGTAGTGAAAGCATAGGAAAGCATATAGTAAATATTTTTTATAAAAATGCTCTTATCCTTTGTCATTGGAATACTCCATGAAGAATATTTTCCCAGCGCTGTAGTTTTGCCGTATCATCAAACCAGTATTCACTGAGCATAGGAAGAATGTCAAAATCCACAACTGAGCGTAGCCATTCGTCCGAACAGGTATCATGCCCGCAGAAATAACTGTGTCCAATGCAGAAGCCCTTCCCAAGTGATTTGTCCGAAGCAATCTCCTTGTTCAGTTCCTTTACCTTTTCTATCAGTTCATTAAATGTTTCGTTATTAAGACTATTTTGATACTGAATGAATCCGTCAGAATCAAAAGCCGGTTCCATATTGAAGAAACTGAATCTCCGTCTTAAAGCATAATCAATCATTGCAAGGCTGCGGTCTGCTGTGTTCATCATTCCGATAATGTACAGATTAGCCGGAACTGAAAAGGGCAGGCCGTTATATGCAAGAGTCGCTTTTACGCCGCGATAATCCTTCTCAATCAGCATAAGCAGCTCACCGAAGATTTTGCTCATATTACCACGATTTATCTCGTCAATAATAAAGAAATAATCCTTATCCGGCTGGTTAGCTGCCTTCTGGCAAAAGCGATAGAAAATTCCGTACTTCAGCTCGAAACCATTCTCTACGGGCTTGTAGCCCATCATAAAATCTTCATAGGAATAATTTTGATGAAACTGTACGAATTCAATACGGCTCTCGTCCTTTTCACCCATCATTGAATAGGCAAGACGCTTTGCAGCGAAAGTTTTCCCAACTCCGGGAGCACCCTGCAAAATGATATTCTTTTTATTACGAAGAACAGCTACAAGTGAGTTATATCGTCCTTCGGACATATAGACCTCGTCAAGAAAATCATCCTTCGTGTAGGCATCGATGGCCTTTTCCGTAGAGATTGGATTCTCGTCCCGGATGATATCCATAATGAAATCATATTCGCCATTAGTTAGCTTAAATAGGCTACCCTGTGGATTGACGAAATACTCCATCTTTTCAAGTTCCGGGTAGGCTTTTAGTGTCTGGTAATCAATCGGCGACGTGAGACCTTCTACCTTTTCAAAATCAAGCTTTTTGCCATCCTGCTCCGCACTGATTTTTGCTATTGCTACGATCTGCTTCACAGGGTTTGACTCATATCCGATGACCATGTCTCCCACTTTGGCATCGAGAAAATTTTGAAAAATGCGGCGCTTGTTACCGTTCTCGTTATAAAGCGTATATGACTGTACATCGCCGACTGCAATTCCGGAGAAGCTCCAGATCTTCGGATTTGCATTTAACCACCAGTAGTGATGCTCATCCTCACCTTCCTCGGAAACGGCATAGAGTTGAATCTGGCTCAGATCAACCTTGTCAAGAGCATCAGAAAGCTCGTCTCTCAATTTCCAGACATAGCTGCCTTCTTCATCTTTCCCAGCTGCCTTCCCGACATAAAGAACAGTCCACCATCTGGAATTTTCATTATCACGTTCCATTACTGGGCATCCGGCCTTTTCAACAACCCTTCTGGCAAGCGCCACTGATCCGCTGTTATAGAAATTCTTTGTTTCACCATATTTTACAGAAAGTTGAGTACAGGTAGCCTGACCGCCGTAATCCTTCATTCGACGCATAATCTCAAGGCTCCCCTCTGTGAAGACATTCTTGTCACTGAGAAGCCTCACCCAATCATCAACAGATAATCCTGGCTCGTATTCGGAAGGAAACCATTCTCCTTCTTGTGCGGACGTTTCTTTCCCTTTCTGGGAATAATACCGGCTGATATAAAAGCCAACGTCGATGGTCAAAGTTTTGAGATCTGGGTCAGGATAGCAGGTATCTGTCAGCTGAGATTTGAGAAGATTGACCAGTTCCGTATCCAGTTTCAGCTCATCGCAAATTTCATCATAAAATTTAATGAAGCTGCGAATATTATCAGCATAGGCTCCCTTTTTAAACCTATAATCACTGCCAAGCTCATCGGCAACCGTCTTAATCTCGCCGTATTTGTAAATGTAATATTTGTCCGGATACCGGAGCCAGAGATAAATAGTAATGGCATTCTCATATTGGTAGTGTCGTGCAGCACCATTTCCGTATTTCTCAAGCATAATAGAGGATTGGTCTTTGAAAGCTTTTATGCGATCATATACATCCTTGCTTTCATCATAGAGATTAATGAACATAGCACGGACTTCTTCCGGTGCGGTTTTGGCAAATCCCTCAATCATCCCCCGCGGAAAATTATTTGTGGATGCAAGCAAATTGAGCGTCTTTGCCAAAGACCGTGAAAGCATATCCGCAAAGTCATCGGCATTTACGTCCCAGTTATCCTGAAAGCACTTGACGGCTTCCCATTTGTATTTTTCATTGCCCCATTCGGTAGTTACAAAATTTTTTTTGTAATCTACTAGCACATCCTTTAAACGAAATTTGTCAAACATGTCTTAGCTCCTTTGGCCTTATGATCTGCGAAGGCTTGCATATATTTCTTCGGCAAAGATACCGAGTACCTCTCTCTTAATCTCATCGTTCGAGAGAAGCAGGGAAAAGAAATCCTGATTCTGATCGAGTCCGGCAATCAGAGCATCATCAATGTTATCAAAATACGAAAACTCGAAGTCTTTCTCGCTGTTGTTTTTAGCACTGACCTTCAACCTCTCCGACTTCATCATGATATCCTTAATTTGCAGCATAGCTTTTACCGCCACATCGTTGTCGTAGGACTTACCGGTGCGGGAATTGATTTCTGCAATAATCTGCGAAAGGCGCTCCTCTTTTGCCGGAGTCAAGCTAAAGCTCTCAGCTGTCGCCAGCTTTACAACTGGCTGTGCAACAAGATCAGGTTTCACATGCTCCTCGGCTCTTTTCTGCACGAAATTTGTTGCCTTAATCTTGCCATCAAGATCATATCCGCCGCCCGGATGTTTGATGTTGATGTAAGAGAGCAGATAAGTGATAAAGTTATATTTCTTGTGCAGATCAATATCCTCAAAGCAGGACACCTGCAAGAGAAATTCGTAGAAGCGAACAAAATGGCGCATCAGTGCAACTATCTCGGTCTGTTTGATCGGTTCATACCGTTCAATCATGTTTTTTGTTTTATTGAAATAAAATGTCAGCTTCTGTTTATCCTTTGGAGTGATCTTTTCTTTGTATAGCAGCTCGTTGGCCTTTTCTATGTCATCCGGGTCAAGAACTGTATATGCGTCAATTTTAGCCTCAAGATCATAGATTGCGGTCGGTGTAACGGAATTTGAAAGCAGCGTAGTCGTGTAATACGGAGCGAATGCTGCCTTGATGTCGTCGTAGGTGTTTACAAAATCCAACACAAATGTGTGTTTCTCAAACGGTGGACATATGCGATTCAACCGTGAAAGCGTTTGTACTGCTGAGACGCCCTTGAGCTTTTTTAGCACATACATCGCGCATAATTTCGGCTGGTCAAATCCCGTCTGATATTTATTTGCCACCAGAAGTACGTTGTAATCATCTTTGTCAAATTCCTGAGTAAGCCTGTCCTCCGGAAAGCCGTTCATAGAAGGCTCACTATATTCCGTGTCATCATCCGGGAACTTTACTTTTCCAGAAAAGGCGACAAGGGCATGAATATCTGTATATCCCTTTTTATTGATGTAATCCTCTAATGCCTGACGGTATTTTACAGCTGCTTGGCGAGATGCTGTTACGACCATTGCTTTTGCCATGCCGCCGAGCTCTGTCATAACACTCTGCCGAAAATGCTCCACGATCACTTCAATGCGCTGCGCGATGTTCGTATCGTGAAGTTCAACAAAACGAGCGATCTGCCGCTTTGCATCCGAGGTTTTGCAGCGTGGATCTTCCTCTATCTCTTTATTAATCTGATAGAAAGTGTTGTAGGTCGTATAATTTGCCAAAACGTCCAGAATGAAGCCCTCTTCAATAGCCTGCTTCATTGAGTAAATATGGAAAGCTTCTCTTTGGCCTTTTGTGTTTAACCTGCCAAAAAGCTGCAATGTAGTTGATTTCGGCGTCGCGGTGAATGCAAACATCGAAACGTTTGATTGTTTACCATTGCGAGTAATTTCCTTTGAAATCATATCCTCAACGTCTTTGGAAACTTCATCACCGGCTCCGAGAGACTTCGTTACCGCTGCCATATCCTTTCCAGCCGTGGAAGAATGCGCCTCATCGATGATGACAGCAAAGTTCTTTTTCTTTAAGTTTTTTACACTATCAACGATATACGGGAACTTCTGTATTGTCGTTGCGATAATCTTTGTGTTGCCTTTAAGCGCGTTAGCGAGGTCGGCAGAATTACACTTATCATCCATCACGCGGATAAGACCGGCCTTATGCTCCAGTCCCATAACAGCCTTCTGCAGCTGACGATCTACAACAACACGGTCGGTTACGATGACAATATTGTCAAAGATAATCTTGTTGTCCACGTCATGCAGAGAAGTTAGCCTGTGTGCCAGCCAAGCGATAGAATTTGTCTTTCCAGAACCCGCGGAGTGCTGAATTAGGTAATTCTGCGCGGTACGGTTTTCCCGTACATCTGCGAGCACTTTTCGGATAACATCCAGCTGGTGATAGCGTGGGAAAATGATGTTCTCCGTTTTTTTCGCTTTTCCTGTAAGTTCATCGACTTTTTCTTTTGTCTCAATAAACATGAACTTTGAGATCAAGTCGAGCATGGTATCTTTTGTCAGAATATCTTCCCACATATAGGACACGCTGTAGTGGTCTTTAAATGTGGGATTCCCCTTTCCGGCATTAACACCCTTACCATTACCAATGTTGAATGGCAAAAAAAATGTATTTTGCCCTGTCAATTTTGTGGTCATGTAGACTTCTTTCAGATCCATCGCAAAATTGACGAGAACCCCAGCCTTAAACAAAAAGAGTCGTGTCTTCGGATTTCGTTCGGTGCGGTACTGAAATATTGCATCCTCATACGACTGCCCGGCGGCGTTACACTTTAGCTCGAAGGACATGATTGCGAGGCCGTTCAGAAAAATCACGAGGTCAATACGCTCTTTGTCACTTGCCCATACTTCCTCCATTACAGAGAAGATGTTCTTCTCATATTTGGCAAGCAAATCCTTATTGAAATCTGTTGCTGGCTTCGTGTACATCAGTTCCAGTTTCAGATTGGAAATCTCGATGCCATGCTTTAGAACATCAAGCAGGCTTCCACGAGCCTTTGTTTCCTCCGCATTGATAAAGCTGACGATGGTGTCCTCCAGATCGTCCTTGTATATTTTCCGCAGCGCAGCCATCTCGTCCGGCTGCGTGCTATTCAGAAATTGAAAGAGCATTCCTCGGTCAACAGCAAACAAACGGTCATAATCTGTCGCCTTGCGGATGACATAACCATTATCTTTTTCCAGCCTGTCCATAATGAAATGTTGGTATTCTTTTTCAGATAAGATGTCGTTCATGCAGTAGGCACCTCCTTTTTCCCAGTAACATATTCATAAATGAGGGACTTTTTATATTCCTCGATAGTGGAAAGCTGCTCATTCTTATCTGCAATAACCTTATCTATCTCAGAACACTTGGCATCAAGGTAATCTGCAATCTCGTTTTGCTCCTTAATCGGTGGTTCAAAAACCATTAGTCGTGAGAACTCTGAGAAGTTCAATCCTTGTCTTACGCCATTTCCCATATTGTAAAAAACTTTCATCACGTCAAACGCATGGAGCAGATAATGATAATAAGCCACGTTCACAGGCTTAGTCGGCATCAGCGCAATATAAGCCGATGTAATAATTCCATGTTCTTTTGCAAGACCTGTTCTCAGGCTACGCTTATCATTTTGCAAATCGGTCGGACGAATAATAATATCTCCTGCTTCAATTATGTTGTATGTATTAAAACTCTCTGGCAGAAGTCCATCGCTCGTGTTGATATCCTTACGAATGATGTTACCATAGCTCAACGAAAGCAGATTATTCTCCTTTCCAAGGCTATTCTTATGTTTTCGCTCTCCAAAATAGTAATACAGCGGGTGCATGTTCCAGTGGGCAGGAATCTCTCCTACATATTCAATTCCGCTATCTTTCATCTCAGCATTAGAGTTAAGGCCTTTTGTGACAGCCTCGGTAATGATAGAACGCTTGTAGTGTTCAAGCGTATTAATCTGGGTCTGAATGTCAACGGACAGAGAATTGATCTCATTGCATTTGACATCAAGGTTATCTGCAATCTCGTTTTGCTCCTTAATTGGTGGTTCCAAGACCATTAACCGTGAGAACTCCGAGAAGTTTAATCCTTGTCTTACACCATTTCCCATATTGTAAAAAACTTTTATCACGTCAAACGCATGGAGCAGATAATGATAATAAGCCACGTTCACAGGCTTAGTCGGCATCAGCGCAATATAAGCCGATGTAATAATTCCATGTTCTTTTGCAAGACCTGTTCTCAGGCTACGCTTATCATTTTGCAAATCGGTCGGACGAATAATAATATCTCCTGCTTCAATTATGTTGTATGTATTAAAACTCTCTGGCAGAAGTCCATCGCTCGTGTTGATATCCTTACGAATGATGTTACCATAGCTCAACGAAAGCAGATTATTCTCCTTTCCAAGGCTATTCTTATGTTTTCGCTCTCCAAAATAGTAATACAGCGGGTGCATGTTCCAGTGGGCAGGGATCTCTCCTACATATTCAATTCCACTATTTTTCATTTCTCGCATTTTCACACCGCCTTAGTCGAAAAGCTTTGCTATACGTTCGGAGACGGATTTTTCCAAATCCATAAACTTCGTCTCCAGTTCTTCGCTGGGAACAGGTTGCTGATATTTGTAAAAGTAACGGGTGAACGGAATTTCCGCGCCGGTCTTAATGATCGGATTCTTCTTTGATAAGTCTTCGTCAAAGGATGCCTTCGCGTCAGGAATATGCGGCCAAACCTCCCGTTTCATGTATGTATCAATATCCTCGTCCCACTTCACGATCTCGGTGTCTTTCGTTTCCTTGTCGTAGATGATATTGCCCTTTTTATCTTTTTGAATCTCAGCAGACTTATCCATGACAGATAAACCATCTGCAATCTTGTCAAGTAGCTTCTTATCCGTCGTGATCGGCTTCAGAACCACAGTCAGCATAGGCTCAAAAGCGCCCGGCGAAAGATAAACCTTATCAGATATAGCTGCCTGCAGTGCCTCTATAATCTTGTCAAATCGTGGTTTATTCTTTTCATAATTTTCGAGCTTCTTCTGATCTTTGCCAGTCAGTTCTTCCGCGTTTTCAAGTTCGTTAACTTTTGCCTCATCATAAAGAGAAGACAGCGAACCCTTGGAAACCATCGCACTGATGCGCTCCTGCGTAATCGCATAGCTCCTCTGCAGCGGCTGCATTACTGTATATTCGCGATATATGAACTCCGTATTTTTATAGATCTTCACGAACTCACCCGGCCGAAAATTTGCGTACAGTTTTGTAATCTCCGCGCGATCTTCCGGGCTGATTTCATTTTTCTTATTGCCAAGAGCCTTGCGCAACTTATGGAAAATGTTCGATGCGTCAATCAACTGAATGTATCCTTGACGCTCCCTACGCTTATTCTTAGAAAGTACCCAGATATAGGTTGCGATGCCTGTGTTGTAAAAAAGGTCTGTTGGGAGCTCAATAATTGCCTCAATCAAATCATTTTCCAGTAGCCATCTGCGAATTTGACTCTCCCCGGATGATGTACCCCCAGAAAACAGTGGGGAACCATTTTCGATAATGGCACATCGACCATAATTATCATCGAGCTTATTAATAGCAGATTGTAAGAACAGCATCTGCATATCGCCGGAACCAGGAAGGCCCGCTCCCCAGCGTCCATCCATACCTTTTTCGTATTCATCATTAACGGCTTTCTCGACACCTTCCGCAGCATCCTTGCCACCCCAAGGCTGCCCAAACGGTGGATTTTCCAGTACAAACCGCATCTTGATGTCTGGAAAACGGTCGGCCTTCATTGTGTCTTGATAACAGATATTTTCCGCATTCTGCCCTTTAATAAGCATCTCCGCAAGGCACATGGCGTAAGACTCTGGATTGATTTCCTGCCCGAAAAGGCGCACATCTGCGGTAGGATTGTAACGCTTAATGAAATTGTATCCGGTGGAAAGCATTCCACCTGTACCGCAAGCCTGATCCAAAATTGTAATGACCTTGCCGTCGTCGAAAATATCATCACAGCCTTCGGCAAGCAGAATATTTACCATCAACTTGATAATGTCACGCCCAGTGTAATGATCACCGGCCTCGGCATTCTCAGAAAATTTTCGGATTAGTTCCTCAAAAATATATCCCATCTTCACATTGTCAATCGTGTGTGGATTCAGGTCGAGTTCAGAGAAAGCCTTCACCACAGACAGCAAACGATTGTTTTTATCCATCTTGTCAATTTCTTCTCCAAAATTCAATCCTTTCTCTTTTGAAAGCAGAATCTCCTGCACATTGGAAGAAAAGCCCTGAATGTATGATTTGAAGTTTGCGGCAAGATGGTCGGGATCGTTAATAAGCTCCGCCAGCGTATATTCGCTTGTGTTGTAAAACTGAAACCCGGACACGCGGTACATCGCTTTTGTTGGGAAGGTCGGATCCTTTTTATATTCATCAACAACCGCCTGTTTCGTCGGTTCCAGTGCACACTCAAACCGGCGAATGATGGTCATCGGAATGATAACATCCTTGTATTTGTCGCTCCGATATGTTCCACGCAACTTGTTTGCGATGGACCATATAAAATTGACTTCCGTCGATACATCAACTGGAGAATCATCCCACATTGCATCTATCACTGCTTTTTCTGCCATTTTCTAATCCTCAATTTCCATATGTTATTATAAATGATTAAGGTTCCAAAAGATGGACTCAATCATCATCTTGAATTCCCATCATCATTTTGTAATGCTGTTCCTGATGGAGAGCATAGAAGATTTCCCGGAAAGTCTCTTTATATTGATCAACATTGGCATAATCCTCTGTAAAATTCAGCCCATCACTTATGCCATTTGGATTGCTAATATAGGAGAGCATTGCAGATGCCAGATTGTATTTGGTGTTATCCGGCTTATCATCTTCGGTAGCACCGGGAACAATGAAACTCGGTTTATTGTCCTCCAGCACCCTTTTCCGTAAATCGTCGCCTTCATAGCCATAAAGCTGCATAAAGTAATATTCCAGTATTCGGCGCATTACATTCAAAAGAGGGATTGGAGAATCAAGCTCTTTCAGTTCATTCCAAAGAGCTGCATAAGAACTCTGAACAGGATTGTAATTTTCCATTTCAGAAGGGACTTCGCTGCATTGCCGTTCGCAGAGCTTAACGGTAGAGACATTATCCACCTTCTGTATTACATAAAAAGAAACATTTCTATATCTCTGCACCTGATGATATGTAACTTCCTTATGAAAGTAGACGTTATGTGTCAGAACGAAGAGCTGTTTAATATATGTTCCTTTAATATCGTCGTCCTTTATCTGCGCATTATTATTGCAGATAGTTATCATCTCGCGGACAATAGCGCTAACGATAAATAGTGCGCTGCTGTCCATGCTGGAAACCGGATCATCAATTACAACGACTTTGTCTTTAACGACATCGCTGTTCCGGCTTCCTTTCACCATATGATAGAAATAAAGGAATGCAATAAAATTTCGCTCACCCTCACTTAAGTTTTCAGCAATTGACCCATCTTCGCGGATGACTTCATAAACATTCTGAACGCCCTTTTTTTCTCTAAGGCTGAATCCCTGAAATCCGGAGTCACGAAGAAGATCATTTATACTATCGACTGCCGCTTTGGTATTAACTACCTGTTTATTAAGCTCAGTAATGTCCTTTGACAAAACCATTACGTCTTTATGAGCCTGTACCACCTTGTTTTTGAACTCCTCGGCTTCATTTTTCACCTTGGTGGTACTTGTCTTATAACTTGAAATTTCTTCCTGCAGCAAGAATGCGATATGTGACCATAAAGCATTTTTGCATTCTTCCTTTTTTTGCTGTCTAGTTCCGACAACATCATTATTGGCCTTAATTTTCTTATTGATTTCATCTATCAATTGTCCGATGTCAATCAGAAGCGAATCTATATCTTCAAGAGAAACAACTGAGGTCGGCTCTTTTGCCTTTTCAGCAATACGCTGTTCATTGATTTTTACGTTGCTTTCAAGGAGCTTAAGCTTGTTCTGGTATTCTGCCAGATCAAGCGTAGGCATGGTGTCATCAAGATTTAATTTTAATTTTTCAATAATGGCTGATGTTTCTCTTGTATATACAGACTGAAAACGTGTGATTTCACTGATGTCCTGTTGATATTCTTCATCAAAGCATGCAGCAATTTCAGACTCAAAATTAGCAGGAAGTTTCTGCTGGCAATACGGGCAGCGGCCAGCGGCGTCTTTTGAGTAATGTTGATGGCCTTGACGAACCCAGTCGGAAGCATTCAGAGCCTTGATGAATTTTGCAAATGGGGTCTTACTGCTGCTTACAACGATCTTATCCATCAGATCGTGACCGGGCAGTTTTCCATAAGAGGGAGCACCAGATACTCGTGAAAAAAGATTATATGTTCGGGCTTTGGAATTGTATGCAACATGGTATAATTTCGCAAGTGCCTCGAGATTGTATTCCTTTGGCGTTTTTACAGAAAGTACCGCATCTGCAAACAATTTCTTAGTCCCAGTTCCTTTGACCGCATCCTTAAAAGTATCGCAAATATCTCTTGTTTTCTTCCAGCACCCATCTTCAAAAGTTTTACGGATAACAAATTGCTCGCCATCCTTTTTGGTTTTTTCTTCTGTATAGTTTCCGGCTTTTGCCTCAAGTTCATTCTTCTGGTTGGATTTTTCTTCAACCTGCTTCTGAATTTCTATATTTGTTTCGCTTATGGTAAACACACCGCGAAGATTTCCATAGGTAGCAAAATTTCTGTTTATAAAATCCTGACTATATACCAATACATCGAAATCATCAGCAACATGCCCATTCTGCCATTCCAAGCCATCGTTATGTTCAATAGCTCGTGCTACCGTAGATTTTCCAGCGCCATTCCTACCATAGAAAAAGTTAACATAAGTAGGCTCTATTACTTGCCCATGAAAAGTTGCTTCATTTAACGTGATCTCTCGAATTACGGATTTCATTTTTTCAGTCATTCTGTACCCTCCCTGTCAGAAACAAAATAGTTTAGATCGTTTTATTCTGTGATCTTTCCATTTCTAACCCACTCATCAACCTCCGATATTTTGAATTTATATCTTTTACCAGCACGATAGAATGGAAGCTTGCCTCCTTTAATCCAGGTGCGAACCGTATCCTGACTTACACTTAAATGTTCAGCAATATCTTCTAAATTTACCCATCTTTCTGCTGCTTTGCTTTCAGTCTCCTTGTTCACAATCTAACCTCCAAATATTGCTCAATAACACATATAGCCGCTACGCCTTATTGCGGAAAACAGTTCATGATTCCTGCATCCCGTAACACTTCTACCAAATTAACCTTCTTAACTGACCAGTGAGTACTGTCAAACTCGCTAATAGTAGATTTCCCTTCTATCGCAAGCTCCGTTCGCAATTCATTTAATCGTGTCTGCGACACTGAATTGAGCGTCTGATAACAAATCTTGAATCCATCATCTTGCCTCATAACATTATTTATGAATCCGAACGCTGCATGCTGCCCATTTTCAGGAAAACCATATTCATAATTTCTTGCTGCAAATATGCAAAAGAACTTTTTCACGGTCGCGATCGCAATATCGTCCAGCGCATTGATCTGTGCAGCTATATCTTTAGCTACATACTCAGTTAGAGCACTGCTCTTTGGTACAACAAAATCACCCTGAGAGAATTCTTGGAATGACTCCCCACCCATAACAAACAGATTGTAATAATCATGATTCCAGCCTTTAATCATTGGGCTACCGGACTGGTTCTGCGATGTACCTGCAATGATGACATTTACATTTTTTTCTATGCTATTAGCATGGGCAATCAGAGTGTTTTCACCGCCGCTGATATCAATTTCAGTCGGCTTCCCGGTTATGATCTGATGCGACTGAAAAGGAACCATATCATCATTCACCTTTGTCCCTCCTCGCCTCATGGTTTATCTCAACTTTGTCTACATGGTTGTATATCGAGTTATTACCGCCGGAGATATTCAGAAAGAACGGGTTATTGTTAATCACCGTTCCGGGAACCGATGCAGCTTCTTCATTTGCAGAGGAAGTATCGTTTTCCTTATAGGCGCGATTCTCCTCATTTTCGCCGGGTATATGCTCTTTCGGCTCAGTAAAGTCATTATCGGTTTTATCTATATCACAGTACGTTATCGCTATTTCTCTTTTGCTGTTTTCACCTAACTGTTTGGTATAAATTCTTTCAGCTCCGCCTCTTGGAGGGCAGAAATCTTTATATGTGTCCTTGCCTACCTTATTGTCCCTGACGACAGTTAGCACGTAATGCCAGAGGCCAAGTAAAAATGGCTGTACACAAAGTTCGGAAGCGGTAAGAATTTGGCTTTTTGTCATAGTGCTTCCGTCCGCACGCACATAGAAAATTTCATCATTGCCAATTTCCTTATCGGCATCCAGCAGCTCGACGAGACCTTTCACAAGGTACTCGTCTTTTTTTGTGCTCGTCTTGATGTCCAGAAATTCATCCATAAAATCATTCATCGCGGCAAGCGGCTGTTTATAGTCCTGCCTCACCCGAACATCAAAAGACTTCAGTACAGCTTGATCTCCAAATCGAAAAAATCCGCCGCCGTTACTAAGGCAGGCTTTGAAATCGCGAGTGTTGTCTTTCAGAGTCTTCATTTCTGAATTCATTGGTTTGGGTATATCCGGGATCACCGTTTTTGCCAATGCCAAGAGCGCTTCTGGTTCTGTTAATCCACTTGTTATCCCGTTATAGCATTCAGCTTTACTTTGTATTGGTTTTCTCGCATTAGATACAAGTACAAAAAACGTGCCTCCGCAAAGCCTATAAAAATCGCTTTTTGTCATTGATTGGCCTTCTTTTCCAAAATACCGACTCAGGCGACTAAAGCAACTCAGACGACTACGTGAATAGTGACCTTTCCTACTTCTTACTCAGCTCTGTAAGAACCGTAGGAGAAGTTCAGGTCGGTTTTTTCGGATGAGTCAGGGTTTGTACAAATCATAACAAACCCAACTAAAACAGTATAGCACGTGACTACCCGAAAAGCCATAGACAAAGTACGGGCATTCATTCTTACTGAATTTTTTCTCCTACGGCATCACGTAAATCAATGCCAAAGAAGGAAAAATTCATGACGAATCAAGACAAAAAGCGTTTTTATCCACTCCGTGACACTAAGAATCCTTTAAAGGTCACACTCGTTCCTATTACAGAAGAACAGTACCACACCCTTTATCCTGAAATCTGGCGTATCCGAAATCGGGAGCAGCATCACCACCGCTGCATGTGTCCTTACAACTATATCTGGAAGTGTGACGGCGACTGTCTTGGATGCGAATACCACGCCGCTGGAGACATGCTTTCCCTTGACGAACCAACCACGGACAGCAATGGCAATATGTATGATTACCTGCCAGATAGTACCCCGCGCATGGAAAATGTTATCATTGACCGCATGCTTCTGGAGGAGCTTTTTGCTCGTCTTCGCGAGCTCGACCCTGATGCCGATCGCATCATTCAGCTTTGGAAGGACAACCCCA
>ENA-UOOE01001868-UOOE01001868.1-fermentation-metagenome-genome-assembly--contig:-NODE-1868-length-16515-cov-4.279465_pt1 | contig 16515 bp, 18 predicted proteins | sample MGYA00245776_ERZ724021 | MGnify/ENA primary metagenome ERZ724021 (study PRJEB28704, sample SAMN03018321) | fermentation metagenome | biome: anthropogenic terrestrial biome; feature: soil; material... | reverse complement strand
ATTCAATGGAAAATGATGAATATGCTAAGCTTTTTAAACAGATAAAAAAACATCAGCAAACAATTAATGAACTAAAGAAAAAGCTGAAGCAGATAGGAGGATAAAGACAATGAAGTAAGGAGGGGAGTTTAATATTCCCCTCTGTTATATTCTATAAGACATCTTTAATTTTTTCTTTCATTTTGTCAAAAGTCTTCTTGGAGATAAAATTTTTTTTATTTATACAATTTAAATATGCATTTTCCGAAATACCTAAAATCCTAGAGGCGTGTCTTTTATCTAAGCTATTTTTATTTCTCCATAGTTCTAATATTTTACTACAATCACGCACTATAAATTCCATGTAGTCATCACAAATTATAATATTGCCAAATAGTTCATATAACTTTATTATTATATTAGGAGATGGGTTAATATTGCAATTTTCGTAAGATATAATTGTACCTGTAGAGATATTCAAAATTTTGCCTAGTTCTTTGGCTTTTATATTCTTATTTTTTCGTATTTTTCTTAGTCTAATTCCAAATGTATCTGATTCTAAATAAGGATATATAAGTCTTAGGCAATCATTTAAGTTGAATTCAAATGATTGGGTTAGTGTCGCAATACTATAAGTCATGGATGATTGTGACCTGGAAAATTTATATTTTTATGCCTTGTAACACTATCTGTGATATTTATTAAATCTCCTGCTCCAAGAGCAATGATTTCTTCAGCAGCTGTATATCTGCCATTATTTCTCATTATGCCGCCTACATTTCCAAGGCCAAGTACCATATCTGTTTTTTCGTACATGACTACATCTGCTCCTGCTTTTTTAGCAGTTAGAGCTGCTGCACATCCAGACCAGCCGGAACCAATTACTACTGCTTTCATGAAAAGACCTCCTATATAAATTCTTTATTTTTAAACAAATCTCTTGGATCCATTTGAATTTTGCATAACCTCTTAACTCCATTATTGGTACAGCTTGAGCATATTCCTTCACCACAGTTCATTTTAGTGTTGTTACAGCAGGAGAAATTTATAGATTTTACTGATTGAATAATTTTATAAGTTAGGGTATCAGAACCACCACAGTGAATTATATTTATATTTTCAGCATCTATGATTTCCTTTAAGATAGATTTAAATTCTTTTGTAAGATTTCCATCTTCTAATATACTGCAATGTATGGTTTTAGAACTATACTCTTCGAAGTACTCCCTGGCAAAGTTATTTTCAAATTGAGTATCCAAAATAGATATAATTTTGTTATTATTACAGTGTAGATTTTTCATAACGGAAATTGAAGGCGAAATACCTATTCCTCTTGCTATAATTAAAGATGTGCCATCTTTAGCATTATAAATATTTGATAATCCCATTATTCCATTTGAAAAAGGACCTCTAAGTAGTATTTTCTGATTTTTATTTAATTGAAATAGTTTTTTAGTTTTTATGCCAATTAATTTTATGGCAACTTTTAAAAAAACTTCATCTGTGTTAGCTTCCATTATTGATATGGGAACATCGTAATAATTTATACTTTCTTCACCTCTCATAAATACAAAACTTCCAGGATAAGTTAGCTCTTTTACAAGATTTTCGGGAGCTTTTAGTGTAAATATACATACATCATCCTGAAGTATTTCTTTTTTTAATATATATGAGATATAAGTTCCTCTTAATTTTTTTACTTTATTTCCATTTGACATACATTGTTCATATATACATATACCATGCCAATTTTTACATTGACAGAATTTTTCACCAGAAAGTTGGGAACAGGACACGCAGTCAAGAGTTTCTGCAAGATGACATGGACAATAAATACTCCCAGCGTCAATACAATACATGCAAATAACCTCCGTCTATTATTTATTGTAAGTTTTTATTTTTGATAAAATATTTATCCGAAAGCTGCAATTAGCTAATACCCCAGTCTCTCGAAAATGGAGGATAAGCAATGCTGCGCTCCTGGATAAGTTCTTCTAAGATTTAGATGAAGAGTATTCCCTATAGCAAATTCCATCTGAATCTAAGAATCACTTGATTATAAATATGTGTATAATATCAGATTATTTTTCTATATAATGTTTTGTTACTTTAAAATATATAACAGTAGAAATTATTTAATCTATCTATGTATGAACTTGCAGTGCAATTTATTTTGTGCCATTTAATGAATTAATCGTATGTAAAAAATAAACACCAGTAATAAAACTGGTGTTTATTTCTGTATTATATAAATTAAGTAAGTTATATGAAGTAAGTGTTCTAAATATTAATACCAATCATCGTGACCACTATATGGCAGCATTATAGGCATGATAAATGCCATTGGCATATGATGCATTTTAGGTCTGCGTCTACGCCTTCTTCTACGTCTGCGCCTTCTTCTGCGTTTTCTGGGATCTTTTCGTCTATACCCAGGATAGTATAAAGAGTCCTCATCATCTTCAAGTTCATCATCATAAGGATCTTCGTCTATACACTCATCGTCCATTAATCGAGTATAAGGCATGGAACAGTAAGGACAATACATAGGGGATTCGAAATCGTAGGAATTTTCAAAGTCATAGGAGTCCTCAACCTTTTCGTTACTGATATTGTCATTAGCATCATTAATGCTCATGAAGTACCTCCGCAAATTTATTTACAATGTTATACTATGAATAAAATAGAATATTTGTGAATGAATAATAAAATATATTTATGAACAGTATTCCTTATCTAAAAGAACATATTTAGATTTATTATTTTTCATTTTAGTTCCATATCATTTATTATTTTTCTAATTGTCTTCCTGTATACATTTAACATTCCGGCAATTTGTGTCTTGTTATATCCTTTTTCAAATAAGGTGGTAAAATTATAGAACTTAAACTTAAAAATTTTATTTGCACTTTTTGATAAAATTTTAACATTATAATTGCAATAAGTTGATAAACGTAGTAAAATAAAATTATTAGATAAGAGGAGGCATATAAAATGGATAAATTAGATCAAATATTACAGATATTCAATACTATAAAAGAAGGAGAACCATATTTATATGGCAATTATAAGGAATTTGGGATAAATATAAAAGTATATATAGGATTTGATAAGTATAAGAATAGTTTTTGTCAAATCGTAAAAGAAAATGGGGCTATTAGAAATACAAGGGATATTCAAATTAATCAAGTATTCTTTTATTTAAAAAATATATTTGATGAAATAGATGGAGTTGAAAAAAGTAATTGGCAAAAAAATTTTAAAGAGGAATATTAAGTTAAAAATATAGGGTAGTTAGTTAAATATTTAACTAACTACCCTATAATAATTTTAAGAGGATAGATCAAAATAAGTGGCTAATTTGAGAGTTTTCTCAATTTATCTTGTGTATACAGATGTCATTATCAATGATGATGATACATATTTATCCTGTTTAAACTTGATAATAATCGAATGATCGTTTATTATTTAAATATGAGATGTAAAGATGAAAATAAAAAAGAAAATATTTTTACTGCAACGATACAACTTATTAATGAAATTGGTTTTTCTGAGATATCTATGTCTAAGATCGCTAAAAGGGCTGGTGTATCGTCTTCAACTATTTATGTATACTTTAAAAATAAAAATGACATGATTAATAAATTGTATCTGACAGTCAAACAAAAGATGAGCTGCGAAATATTTTATGGCATTGATGCATCTACTACGGTAAAAGCAGGATTTGAGTTGGTGTTTAGAAACTATCTCAAGTTTCTTTTGAACTGTAAGGACTATTTTCTCTTCATAGAACAGTTTGCAAACTCACCATTGATTCAAAGTTTAAGCCGTGAAGAGGGTTTAAACTTATTTTTACCAATGTATCAGTTATTTGAAAGGGGAAAAAGTGAAAATATTTTAAAAAAAGTAGATACAGATTTATTGATTATTTATGCTTATACTCCTATCAATCAGGTAGCAAAAGCTTGTTTAAATGGGGAATTTAAATTAAATGAGGAGAAAATCAAGAAAATAATTCAAATGAGTTGGGATGCTATAAGACTACACTAGTTAGTAACTTAAGCTATGTTATAATAAAATAAAAATCTGGTAAAAAATTCAACAACACAAACTACAAAATATTTTTGGGAGGAATTATAATGTTATACAGAAAATTTGGTAGGACAAATGAAATGGTTTCAATTTTGGGATTTGGATGTATGAGGCTTCCAATCCTTCCAGGAAGGGATTTATCTAAGATTGATGAAAAAAAAGCTATGGAGCTAGTTCGTTATTCAATCGATAAGGGAGTAAACTATATAGACACTGCATACCCTTATCATGGAACTGGTATGAGTAAAGGCGGGAAAAGTGAACCATTTGTAGCAAAAGCGCTAAAAAATGGTTACAGGAAGAAAGTTAAATTGGCTACTAAACTACCTAGTTGGTTGATAAAAACAAGAAATGATATGGATAAATACTTGAACGAACAATTGGAACGCCTTGAAACAGATTATATAGATTTTTATTTAGTACATTCACTTAATCACAGAGATTGGGATAGGTTAAAAGAAAATGGTATTGATGAATTTTTAGATTCCGCTATAAAAGACGGCAGAATAAAATATGCTGGATTTTCATTCCATGACAAACTGGATCTCTTTAAAGAAATAGTTGATTACTATGATTGGTCATTTTGTCAGATACAATACAACTACCTGGATGAGAATTTTCAGGCTGGAACAGAAGGATTAAAATATGCGGCTGGAAAGGGATTAGGAGTTACAATTATGGAGCCTCTTAGAGGAGGCAAACTTGTTAATAATCTTCCCGAGAAAGCTAAAACCACTTTCAGTGAAGCAACTATAAAAAGAACCCCATCAGAGTGGGGATTAAGATGGGTATGGAATCATCCAGAAGTATCAGTTGTTCTCAGCGGTATGAATTCCATAGATCAGGTCATAGAAAATATAAAAATAGCTAATGAGGCAAAAGAAAATTCGTTGACAGAAAAAGAATTAAAAATAATTGATGAAGTTAAAAATATTATTAAGGGAAAAGTGAAAGTTAATTGTACGGCCTGTGGATACTGTATGCCATGTCCTTCAGGTGTAAATATTCCTGGATGTTTCAGTTCTTATAATAATCATAGTATGTTTGAAAAAGATGAAACTTATGGATTTATTCCACCTGATCAAAAGGCATCAAATTGTGTGGAATGTGGTAAATGTGAAACTCATTGTCCACAAAATATTCCAATTCGTGAAAAATTAAAAAAAGTTAGATTATTATTTGAATAAAATTTAATAATATTCACTTGATAAAGGCTTAAAGGTTGAGATGGAGAAAAGCATTCTTTACGAGCAAACCCCACCTGGACCTAAAAATCACTTGATAAAAAATGCATTGGAGAGTATAGAAATGAAAGTATTATATTATGATTGTTTCTGCGGAATAAGCGGAGATATGAATTTAGGAGCATTAATTGATTTAGGTGTAGACAAAGAATATTTAATAAAAGAACTTTCAAAACTCAATTTGGATTCTGAATATGAAATAGTAATTAAAAAAAATATTAAAAAGGGTATAACAGGAACTAAGGTTGATGTAATTCTAAAAGAACAACACAGCCATAAGCATGAGAATTATCATTACCATGATGAACATAGTCACCATAGAAATTTGAAAGACATTAAAAATATAATAAGTACAAGTGATTTAAGTAAACAAGTTAAAAAGTTAAGTCTAGATATATTCATGAGAATAGCACAGGCAGAGGCTGAAGTACATGGAACATCTATATATGAAGTTCATTTTCATGAAGTTGGTGCTGTAGATTCTATTATAGATATCGTAGGAGCGGCAGTAGCATTAGATTATTTGGATGTTGATAAGATTATGGCTTCACCTGTCCAAGTGGGAGGCGGATTTGTAAGGTGTGCCCATGGTCTTATACCTGTTCCTGCACCAGCAACTGTTAATATATTAAAAAATATACCAATTAAGTCTGGCATAGTATCCTTTGAGACTACTACCCCTACAGGAGCGGCAATTTTAGCAGAGAATGTTACAGAGTTTTCCGATAAAATAGAATTCTTAGTAGAAAAAATAGGATATGGAATAGGAAATAGAGATTTAGAAATTCCTAATGTGCTAAGAGTCTATTTAGGTAAAGAAAAAAAACATGAGGAAATAGAAAAACAATATGTATTGGAAACCAATATAGATGATATGAATCCAGAATTCTACAGTTATGTTGAAGAAAGGCTTTTTGACAGAGGAGCCTTAGATGTGTTTAAAACCCCTATTATTATGAAAAAAGGAAGGCCTGCCATAAAGCTAAGCATACTGGTGGATGAAAAAAATGAAAAAGGTGTAATGGAGGTAATTTTTAAAGAAACTACTTCCATTGGCATTAGAAAATTTGAAGCTGAAAAAATAATGCTTCATAGAGACTTTTTAAAAGTCAAAACTCAATATGGATATATAAATGTAAAAAACTCATATTATCAAGGTGAGTTAATTAAGTATAAAGCAGAATATGAAGATTGTAAAGCCATAGCGGAACAAAACAATATACCTATCAGAAAAGTTTATAGGGAAGTTCAGAAAGTAATAGAAGAGAATGATATATATTCATAAGGTACTAGGAGGAATACAATGAATAAGGATGATATAAGAAAATTACTTGAATCTGTAAAAACTAATGAAATTGAAATAGAAGAAGCTGTAAAAAAATTTGAAGATTTGCCTTTTAAGGATTTGGATTTTGCTAAAATTGACAATCATAGAGAAATAAGAATGGGATACCCTGAAGTAATATATTGTGCAGGAAAAACAGTAGAACAAGTAAAAAATATCATTCAATTTATGATTACAAAAGACAATAATATATTAGCCACTCGAGCTAATGAGGAGATTTATAATTCAGTAAAGGAAATATGTCCAGATGCCAAATATAATCATCTTGGTAGAACAATTACTATTAGAAAAAAAGAAGAAAGTCTGACAAATAGCTATATTGCCATAGTTTCAGCAGGAACATCTGATTTGCCAGTAGTAGAAGAAGCAGCAGAAACAGCAATGATATTTGGAAATAGAATAGAAAAGATTACAGATGTAGGAGTTGCTGGTATCCACAGAGTATTTGCAAAATTAGATATTATAAGAGGAGCAAAGGTTATTATAGTTATTGCCGGAATGGAAGGGGCACTTGCAAGTGTTGTGGGAGGCCTCGTAGATAAACCAATTATAGCAGTTCCTACAAGTGTTGGTTATGGAGCAAACTTTGGAGGTCTTTCAGCACTTTTATCTATGCTAAATAGTTGCGCAAGCGGCGTTAGTGTAGTAAATATAGATAATGGATTCGGTGCAGCATATAATGCCAGCATTATTAATAAGCTATAAGTTAAAGTAGTTAGGGGAGGCCCATTTATATGGTACTTAATGAAAAATTACAATTACTTAAAGATATAATTAAAGAAAAAGGTAGTGCAGCTGTAGCATTTTCAGGTGGAGTAGACAGCACATTTCTTGTAAAAATAGCACATGAGGTATTAGGAGCTAAATTGGTAGCAGTGACAGCAACCTCATCCACTTATCCTGAAAGAGAATTGAAAGAGGCAATTAATTATGCCAAAGATATAGGAGTGAAGCATGTTATAATTTCTTCTGAAGAACTTGAAATTGAGGGCTTTGCAAACAACTCCATAAATAGATGTTATTATTGTAAAAAAGAACTTTTTACAATAATAAAAGAAGTTGCTTTGGCTAATGGAGTAGAATATATTTTCGATGGTTCTAATTTGGATGATATGAACGATTTTAGACCAGGAATGCAAGCAGCAACAGAACTAGAAGTGATAAGTCCACTTAAACAAGCAGGTTTAACTAAAGATGATATTAGACAATTGTCAAAAAAATTTGGACTTCCAACTTGGGATAAGCCATCTTTTGCATGTCTATCCTCTAGATTTCCTTATGGAAATAAGATAACCTTATCTAAACTAAAGATGGTAGAAGAAGCTGAACAATTTCTCATTGATATGGGAATAAGACAAGTTAGAGTAAGATATCATGAACAAATAGCTAGAATTGAGGTTTCACCTGAAGAAAGAGAAAAATTTTTTAGTATTGAATTTATGGATAAAGTAGGTAATAAATTCAAGGATATAGGATTTACATATGTTACTTTAGATATATTAGGTTATAGAACTGGAAGCATGAATGAGGTTTTAACAAAAGAAGATAAATCAATGGAGTGACGGAACTGTAAATTGTTGTGAAGTATTTTATGTTTCAAAATCGTTATATATAGTATAAGACTAAAAAATTATAACGATAGGAGATGAAATTCTTATGTTTATTACAGCTATCAAGATGTTAGTTTATGATTATCTATGCCTAATATTTTTTTGTATTATATTTCAAATAATTATGGTTAAAAAAGAACATAAAAATGGACATAAGTATAATTTGAAGCATTTTGTATGGATTTATATTTTTTACATATACTTAATGCTTGTATTTATTTGCACAGGTACTGGAAATATTTGTGAGTTTACAAGATATATTAGAGTACATGAAACAATTACCGTATTAACTAGATTTAATTTAGTACCCTTTAATTCTACTTCTGGAGGAATTATAACACATGTAGCAAACATCATAATGTTCATGCCTCTTGGTTTTCTTTTACCGTTTATCTGGAGACAATTTAAATCATCCTGGAAAGTGGTATGTACAGGATTATTATTTTCATTGGCAATTGAATTAAGTCAACTTCTCAATATGAGAGCTACTGATATGGGTGATCTAATAATGAATACCATTGGAGCATTTTGTGGCTGGTTACTTTTCTATTTGTTTGAAAAACTATTTAAAAATAAAAATGAAAAACCAATTGATAGCTTAAATATAACAAAACTGTCTTTTTTGGCTCGCCACGAAGCTTGCTTTTATCTTATTCTTTCATTTACAGGTGTATTTTTACTTTATAATCCACTTTTATTCTAACCTGTGAATATAATAACATATTTTTTATTTTTCAACATTCTAATATATCAATGTATAACAGCAAATTTAGAAGGTGGTGTAATTTGTAAGTGTATGAGGAAGATTATATAAAAAGATTGATAACGTCAATTGGACAAATGTTAGTTGCTATTGCTGCAGGACGAGATGCTGTAAAAAACAATATTAAATTAGACAATAATAATGTAGTTATTTCAGAAGATGGATTATTAGAAATCATGATTAGGAAAGATATACATGATGGTAAAATTAATGAAGCTGAGAATAAGATAATTGAAGCAATAAAATCATGTAAATCAAAACGAAGCTGTGAAATAGCGTTATTCTTTTATGAGGAAATCAATAAATGGGATGAAAATAAACTTAGTAAGTGTAATTTTTCAAGGCAAAGAATAATAGAAGGATTAAAAACTGTGAGAAAATTATATGGACAAATATAAGAGTAGCATTTGTATATAATTAATTATTATTCATAATTATTTAAAGAATCAAAAACTGCTGTCAGCCCTTATAAAATTTAAAACATAATATTCATGCACCAAACATTAATATATTTATGCATAAATATTATGTTTTAAAATACTCTAAGTCTGCATTCTTTAATTTAGAATTTTTTATATTTATTTAAATTATAAATTACAGAAGCCTATAATAAATAATTGAATTATATAAAATGTTATATTATACGTAAAATGGAATATTTGCAAATGAAGATTAAATATATTTTAAAGCATTTTCAATGTCTTCAATTATATCTTCAATATCTTCTATTCCCACAGATAAACGGAGCAAATCCTCATAAACTCCCATCTGTTGTTTCTCTTCATCGGTATTATTAGCACATATGGTGGAAGAAGGGTGAATTATTATGGATTTAGTATCACCTATATTTGTGAGGTTCAAAATAAGATTTAAATTATCTACAAATTTAAAGGCTTTTTCCTTGCTTCCAAGCCTGAAAGTCAAAATACCTCCACTCCCATTTGGATAATATTTTTTTGCTAAATTATAGTATTTTGAAGTTTCAAGGCCCGGATAATTTACATCAGTTATGTTATCATTTTTCATTAAATATTTAGCTACAATTAAAGCATTTTTGCAGTGTTCCTTCATTCTGAGAGAAAGAGTTTCTATTCCTGTAAGATTAAAAAAAGCATTAAAAGGGGAGAGGGCAGGACCTATATCCCTTTCTATGGTATCTTTTAGCTTAGCCGTAAAAGCCATTTTCCCATATTTTTTAGTATAGGGTCTAAAATTTTCATATTTTGAATTTATATATTTGTCACTGCCGCCATCTACTATAATACCTCCTATAGAATTAGAAGTACCATTTATATATTTTGATGTAGAGTGAATTACAATATCTACTCCATATTCTAGAGGTTTTATAAGGTAGGGAGTAGTTATTGTAGAATCTAGCATTAAAATTATATTATTTTCTTTGCAAATTTTAGATACAGGTTCTATATCCAAAACATCTAATTTAGGATTTCCTATAGTTTCAGCAAAAACTAACTTAGTATTTTTATTTATGGATTCTTCCAAAGTTGATTGATTTATATTTTCTAAAAATCTTACTTTTATCCCTAATAATTTTAAGTTTCGTATTAATGTATAGGTACCGCCGTATAAACCACTGGAAGCAATTATTTCATCTCCAGGTTCTACTATGTTCATTATTGAAATATAGATAGCACTCATACCAGAGGCAGCAGAGGTGGCTATTAAACCATTTTCTATAGTGGCAATTCTTCTTTCAAAAGAAGTAACTGTGGGATTTGATATTCTTGTATAGGAATATCCCATTTCCCTGCCTTCAAATATATTCTCTAGCTTTTCCGCGCTAGTATGGGCATAGGCGTTTGATAGATATAAAGGAACATTGGTAGCACCTGTTGCATCTGTTTTTAAATTTCCATGTATAAGTTTAGTATTAAATTTCATAGTTTCACCTCAATTTATTACAACTGACATAATCAAATATAATTATGTCAGTTGACTGATTGTGAATTTGATATTATTTTTCTACAACTAAAAGATTATAGCCTTTATAATTTCTATCTATAGAAACTATTTTATGTCCTTCTTTTTTTATGCTCTCCGGTACATTTTTTATTGGATCACCATCGTCTATATAAAAGCCTCTTTTTTGTCCTGGTTTAATTTTGGATAACTCAATTTTAGCTTTTACAAAATTCATAGGACATTTTACTCCTCTAAAGTCGATGATTTCATAATCCTTTTTTTCTTTAAGTTGTTTTCCATCTTCAGAGGGTGCATTTTTTTGCTCCTCCTTAGGAAGGGTTATCTCAAGCTTTCCATTTAAGGATTCATACATAGCCTCAACTTTTTTATATAAATATTCTATTTCAGAAAATTTATCAGATATATTTTCTAAATCTCCAAGTTTGTAATCTATAAGATTTTCAAATAGTTCTTTTATTGAAGATTTAACATAACTTGTATCTATAAAGGCTTTTTCAAATTCTTTGAATATTTCTCTGGGTTTATTTGTATCTATTCCTCTAAGTACCAGAAGGGTTCTTGTAGAAGATACAGCAGAGGAATATAAATCCTGTTGGTTTTCAGATTCCTTATATTTAGCAAGGAAAGATTTGGCATTTGATAAATCAAGTTTAATTACATCCATTACTCCGCTGCTGCATTCTCCAGGACCTCTGTTTTTCAAGGAGAATTTTTCACAGGCTCCAAAATCAAAGAAAATATCCGATTTACTGGTAAATTTTTCTATGTGGCTATATTTTTCTATTAATTCTTTTATATCAGAAGATTTATCAGCTAAAAATTCATAGAAGTCATCATAATTTGAATCAACTTTTAATTTTGATAGCTCATGGAGAAATTCAGGAACTTTTTTAGCTGGAATATCTCCAAAGGCATCTCCCATCCTGGCACATCCTGAACCAACTTTTCCTCCTAGAGAAACAGAATACATAGGTATAAGTCCTTCTTCGGTTCTTCTAGCTCTTCCATGAAGTCCTATCTGTCCTTTTTCATGTTGAGCACAAGAGTTAGGGCATCCTGATATATATAATCTTGGAAGAGAGGATTTTATTTCTGGAGAAGTATTTTTAAACTCTTCTTTTATGGCAGTTAAGAGATTTTGTGAAAGACAAAGTCCTAACTGACAGGTGGAAGCTCCAACACAGGTGAGGGAATTATCTATGTTGTAAATAGAAGTAAAATCTTTAATTATATCGATTAATTTTTCAGCATCATTTTTTTTAAGATCTCTTATAAAAAATCCCTGAGTATTTGTAACCCTGATTGAGGGTTCGTAATTTAAGTTTTTAACAAAGTCAAGTATAGCATCTAAATTATCTGTACTTAAATGACCACTTTGTGGATGTATATAAACAGAATAATATCCTGACTGTTTTTGAGGAAATAATATATTTTTTAATTCTTCAGATACAGCTGCTTTTTTTACTATATCTGCTGAGGTGTTTAATATAAACTCATTTTCGTCTACATCTACATCTAGATTTACAGATGACCTTAATTTGTCCACTTCTTCGTTAAATAATTGGATAAATTTTTCATGTCCAAGTCTTTTGACTATAAATCTTATTCTAGCTTTGTTTTTATTGGTTCTGTCTCCTTCCTTTTCAAAGAGATTTTTCATGGCCTGTATATAGTAGAGAATATCCTTTGTCTCTATAAAATCCCTTAATTTTAAGGATATTGAAGGGCTTCCTCCAAATCCACCGCCCCCATACAATTCAAATCCCTTTTTATTATTCGATATTTTAGCTATAAATCCAAGATCCGATACTGTAGCATTTGCGGTGTCTTCATTACTATTTGAGAAAGCTATTTTGTATTTTCTAGGAAGATTCATTGTAGTTGGATCCTTTATTAAATAATTAGTAGCAGCTTTTACATAAGGAGTTACATCAAATACATCATCCAGGGAAACTCCAGACAGGGGAGAACATTCTATATTTCTTACAGTATTTCCTCCAGTACCTTTTGTAATAATTCCTACTGCTATGAGAGATTTCATTATAGGGTATACATCTTCTAAATTAACACTTTGAAATTGAATATCCTGTCTTGAGGTAAATCTGATTTTGCCATGAGAATATTTTGCACCAAGTTCACTTATGCATTTAAATTGTTCTAAGTTTATAACACCACCGGGTACTCTGGTCCTTACCATATAAGTTTCCTTTTCTCTTTGTTCATATACTCCCATAGAAACTCTAAAAGCCTTGAATCTTAAAGGGTCTATTGTACCTAGTTTATATTGTTCTGATTTATCTTTAATGTCTTCTATAGATTTGTAGTTATCTTCATTTATAGCTATCATATAAATATCACTCCCACTAATTTACTTTTTAAAAATGTGGAACTATTTTATAGTATAGTTCAGTTTTTCCACATTTTTGTCCTTATCTATTTTAAATAGATTAAATACATACTCAGGTTTTTCAAGTGATAAAATTCCGTATAATATTTTAGTATCGAAAGCAAGTCTTTTATCTTCTTCAGAAGGCCTTGAGGGGGAATAAGGATGTGAATGGTAATTCCCGATAATCTTAAGTCCTGCATTTCTTATACATTTTAAAGCATTAAACTGTTCTTTGGGATCCATGGAAAAATGTTCACTGCTTTTATCTGTATTTGTTAAAGCAAATATTTTTTTTATAGATATATCCTCTCCAGATGTACTTCCTGACAAGTATCCGCAGCATTCATGAGGAAATTCATTTTTCGCTTGTTCTACAATCTTTTCATATTCTAATTTATCTATATAAATCATATAATCACCCTTTTAATTGTCCAGTTTTTAAGTCGCAGGCTGCTTGTTCATAATCTATAAGATTTTTTATGGTAGGATGTTGTCCGCATACTCCACAGTTTTCATTTTTACCTAATTTTATTTTCCTAAATTCCATAGTAAGTGCATTGTAAGTTAAAAGATATCCAGCTAAATTATTTTCAAGATTAAGTAAATATTTAATTGCTTCTGTTGCCTGAAGAGTACCTATTACCCCTCCCATAACACCAAGTACTCCTGCTTCTCTGCAGGTAGGCACTACTCCATCAGGGGGCGGTGATTGAAAGATACATCTATAACAAGGTGTACCGTTATTAGGTATATAAGTGGTGAGTTGACCATTAAATCTTATTATTCCCGCATGGGAAAAAGGTTTCTCAGAAAGTACACAAGCATCGTTTATTAAAAATTTAGCTGGAAAATTGTCGGTACCATCTATAATAAAATCGTAGTTTTGATCTTTTATAATGTCTAAAATATTACGAGAATCTACCAATTCATTATAGGTAATTACATTTACATCAGGATTTAAACGGTTTACAGTTTCCTTTCCAGACTGAACTTTAGGTTTTCCTACATCTTCAGTTTCATGTATTATCTGTCTTTGAAGATTGGAAAGGTCCACATTGTCTCCATCTACAAGACCAAGGGTTCCTATTCCTGCAGCTGCAAGATACATAGCCGCAGGTGCTCCAAGGCCTCCAGTTCCAATTATGAGTATTTTGGAATTAAGAAGTTTTTCCTGTCCTTCTACTCCAACTTCTGATAGTATTATATGCCTTGAATATCTTTCTATTTGTTCTTCACTATAATCCAAAAGTTCCACCACCCATAAAATATAAGAAATCTATTTTGTCATTTTCTTTTAGTACAGTAGTTGAAAAGTTAGCTCTGTCTACAAATTCATCATTTAATTGCACAGAAACCATATCTGGCATTTCCACATTTCCAATTTTTAAAAGTTCTGTTACTGTTAATCCATTATTTATTTCTTTAGGATCTCCATTTATTTTTATGTTCATGACGTCCTCCTTGTTATTTTGATATTAAATAGCATAAGAAAATTTACACCATTTAATGTTTTAACCGTTTTGGTAAAAAGAAAACATAAATTTATAACTAAAATAAAAACCTTCTTGCTATGAGTTACAAGAAAGTCTTTCATTCAAGTTTCTCATCTGTCAAGCAAATACATGCCTGCTGGAATTAGCACCAATGAAAACAATCAGGTTGCCGGGTATCACAGGGCCAGTCCCTCTACCTCTCTTGATAAGAATTTAATATTTAATTATTTAAATACTAACATACTTAAATTAATCCTGTCAATAATATATTTTTCACTGTTATGCTATTGACATAGCTCCAGGTTTCAGTTTATTATAGGGGTAAGTTTTTTGTATTTGATTTTTAAAGGTATGATAATTATGGTGGACAATTATAAATTATTTAAAGATTTAAACCCGGATGAAAAAAACATATTTAATTTAATTCAGAAAGATGGAGCCATGACTAAGAATGAAATCCTGCTTAAAACAGGAATGAAGTTGACTTCATTAAATCGTATTATGGGTCCTCTTGAAGAAAAACGTATTATAGTACAGAAATGTATAGGAGAATCTACAGGAGGTAGAAAACCTATTCTATATGATATAAACTTATGTAGATTTTATATTGTAGGGATAGATATATCTAAAACTCATGCACAAGTTTCCATAGTAAATTTAAGAATGGAGATTTTTTATAAGAAGAGTTTTTATGTTAATTCTTCCGATTCATATAATGAAGTTGTAGAAAAAATTGTGAGAATTATAAGTGATGCTTACGTAGAGTTAAATTTAGAGTTTATTGATCTTATTGGAGTAGGACTTGGAATTGAAACAGATATCTGGAATGATGTGAATATAGACGAAATACTTGAAAAAAAATTGGAATGTAATGTAGTTAGTGAAAATGGTGCAAATTCAGCTGTTATTGCAGAGTATTTATATGGCAGTGGAAAACAATTTAAAAATCTAGCTTATTTTAATTGTGGATTGAGAATAAGAGAAGGGACAATTTTACAAGATAGAATTATAAAAACAGCAGATGATAATGAATATGCTTTTGAGCATATGGTTATCAATACAAATCAAGATGTTGATTTTGATAAGGTATGCCTTTCAGTTCAAAAAAACAATGAACTGTCTGAAAAGATAATTTTTGATGTTGCCTCTAAATTGGGGAAAAGTATAGAATTTTATAGTGATTTATTGGATTTGAATTGTGTTATATTAAGTGGACCTTTAATTAATTCGGATCTGTTTTATGAAACATGTGTAAGATATGTTCCTGAAAAGGTTATTTTCAAAAGAGATGGATATTTTAAAGAGGATGCAATTTCAATAGGGGCTGCGGCTTTACTTTTGGAAAGATGTATTGACAGTAAAATATAATGAAAATAAAGAGATAAATTAGTAATAAATAAAAATTTTATGTTGACAAAGCATTTTAAAAGTTATATTATGTACGTAAATTAAAAATGAATTAAATAACTTCTTATCAAGAGAGGTGGAGGGACTGGCCCTGTGATGCCCGGCAACCTAAATGATTTTTTTCATTCAATGGTGCTAATTCCAGCAGGTATATCCTGAAAGATGAGAGACAAGAGGATACAACCTCCTGTGGTTTCTCCACAGGAAGTTTTTTTTTGTCTATATGAAAACCACCTGCTATGCAGGTGT
>ENA-UOOE01001866-UOOE01001866.1-fermentation-metagenome-genome-assembly--contig:-NODE-1866-length-16538-cov-7.961111_pt1 | contig 16538 bp, 10 predicted proteins | sample MGYA00245776_ERZ724021 | MGnify/ENA primary metagenome ERZ724021 (study PRJEB28704, sample SAMN03018321) | fermentation metagenome | biome: anthropogenic terrestrial biome; feature: soil; material... | reverse complement strand
TTTTATACATTGCCGCTGCATACTGCCTGTCGCAAACTCCGTGAACCTCCACGACCACCTGTGAGCCGTTCAGGGGGTCCTGTGCCACACATGAAAAGACAGGAGGCCTTTCGAAGTAAAGCTCATTAACCGCACGGGCTATACTTTCATATTTACCATAATAATCCGAAAAATCGGCTGAAGAAACGAAAAAAACAAGCCTGACGACATTGCGTACATGACCCAGTTCCTCAATCACTCCCCTTAGCTGCAAATCGAAATTCAGTCCTTTGCCGTATATATGCTTTATCAACATTATCAGTTATTTATTTACATACAAACATTTTTTTCGGATACCCTGGTATCGCAGGATCTTAGGTAATTTCACTCTCCTCTTCCTTTTTGGAAATAAAGGAATAACCGTTATCAAATTTACTAAACCGGTTTAACAACAAGCATGATTTAATTTTCCTGAACATACGGGTATTTAAAAAAATTATTTTGAAGTGTGTCTATAAATTCAAATCTCCATTAACCTGAGTTTAGATCGCAAATCTCTTATATAATTAACAACAGTTCCAAATCAAATTTACTATACCGGTTTAGCAAATTAAAGAAGCTATATTTCCGTTTTTTAATATTGATAATCGTTGCATTTTCATTCGAGATTATAAAAAATGGTATACGTTTTAATTATTCAGATTATCTTGAGAAGATAGTCAATTAATCAATCTCACATAACTCAACAAAATTAATATCAAAAATTGAGTTAAACAATAAAAATTTAGTAGCAGATGTTTTATTTAACTTTACTTTATAGTATTTAATTATAAGAATAGATTAATGTTTTTATTTACCGCCGACGATCCTCCTTATATGTACTTTATCATTAAGACAATGCAGATATTATTGTGCTAATTCCCGTTATAAACAGAAAAATACATGTCACAACATACAATTTTCTTCTGGACAACTGGTTGCCTATCTTCAATCCGACAAGACTTCCCGCATAAATGAGAGGGAAATAAGCCAAACTGAGTAATATGGGCTTGCTTAGAGGCCCAAATCCGGGAAGAATAGCCATTAAAACAATCATGATCGGAATAAACAGCAGGAAACTGGCAAAATAAAATCCTTTGATTTTTGCGGGTTCCCAGTCATGAGCCATGACCCAAAGAACGAGAGGAGGACCACCCATGCCTATTGTCCCGGAAAAAACACCACTCAGTAAAAAAGCAAGTACCGTATAAGGCCATTTAACCTTGTCCACCTGTCTTGGTTTAAAAATTAATTGTACCACCACCAAAACAGATAAGGCAGTCCCGACTATCATTAAAATATACCTGGGATCAAGAGAAATTATTTGCCTTAAAATAATTAGTCCGGCAATTAATCCAACAATGCTTAAAGCAGTAGCCATACCTACTTCTTTCCAGGGTATTGATGCATGGAGCGACCGTACCCCTGCAACCGACTGCAGGAGAGAGCCGACTGAAACCATTACAATCACCTGGTGAAGTGGAATTCCTATCCAGACCAACAGCGGGGTAGCAAAAAGTGCATAAGCAAAACCTACCGCCGCCTGTATCATTGCAGCCAGACAAAGAATTATCCCACAGAAAATAATAGCAGAGAAAGTATCCATATAATAGGATCGGATTTTTTAAACAAGGTGATGAACCGATATGCCCTTCCTTCGCCTAATAATTATTTAGCCATTTATTATAAGAATTATCCTCTTTTTCATCAGGGTTGACTATTATTACGGGTCTGACAATATAAGTATCGGAAATTTGCTGTGCTTGTTCCTTCCCTATTTTCTCCGGAGTATAAAATACATCGTACTCATAAACCGTTTTTCCTGAATATTCTGCAGGGAAATTTACACCCCAGGCGTTATTATAGAGCATCGACTGCAGGAGGTAGGAGTTGTCAGGTTCATTTATGTCACCTTTCAGAAAAAACATCTGTTTTCCTAATTCAAACACGGGAGAGGTTTTCGACGACCACAACCAGGTACCCTCTTCGGTAGCAAATTTAACCCACGAATCGGCCACAAAAAAAGATTTACACGTATTGGGAACATTGTCGCTATAAGGTGTGAATTCCATCCCGCCATTGGTGGTTGTCACCTCACGTTTGATGTTATGAAATGGGAACTCAGCATATATCACCTCTTGTTCACGTTCAGTGTGCAATTTTCTGTCAAAAATGATTTTTATATTTGCCCGCCGTTCATTTTTATAGACGGTCAGAATACGTTCTGCACTGACAAAACGCTCATTATTTAATTTTTGACTGTACGTCACAGAGTGTGGCGTATCGTTCACACGAGTAATTTCCGCTTCGGCTGAATAATAGTCCCCCGGTATTGCAGTGGCTCCCCACCATCCGCCTGTAATAAATTTATTCACATATAGAATGGGTGCTTCTCCGGAAAAAAGAGGAAGCCTCATCCCATCCCACTGGATACTTGTGGGCCATCCGGCAGCATTGACTGAAATCTGAGGATTTCTAGAAGCTACCTCCGGATCGGTATCTGTTTCCTGAGCAATAAGGCGGTGGGTACTATTCGGTGCTAACTTATCAATCCAGAATGAAAATACATCATTCTCTGAATATAACTTGATTCTTTTTCCGGTAGAAGGATCAAGGAGCGATTTCGGATTTCTGATCCCCCTTATTGCGTTTTTATTCACGCTGCACCATCCGGAATATTCTTTTTGCTGTGTATTTATCACATAGACTCCTCCTTGCTGTCCAAAAACAGAAGATCTTGTTTGTTGCGCAAGAAGCCAGCTTGCATATTCATATGCTTTGTATGCAAATCTGAACGCTTCGTTCATGTTTCCCTGGTTCTTGGTGCTGTAGATATCTCTGCTAGAATTATTTGCGGCAAATGTATGTTCGTAATAGGTACATAAATCCCGTTCAATTTCGTCTACTCGATTCTTCTGAGATTCAGCCATGTCCTTAAAAACAGGAGATTTAGCTGCCTGAAGCAAATATCGAGCATTCCGGGCAGTGGCTGTTTCACGGGGCATGGCAGTCATTCCAAATGACCACCAATCACCAAACTCACCCTTGATTTTCACTGTATTTTTTGCGGTGGTTTTTTCCAATGACTCCATTGAACGTGTCGCTGTAGTGATGTTGAGTACAGGTTTCAATCCTAGTTCATTCCACTTTTTAACAAAATTGACAATACCAAAAAAAGGACCGTCATTATCGCATCTCCACTGGTTCGAAAAGGTAATTGGAAGCGATTCATAGGAGTAACCTTTTTCTTCCAGAGCTGCCAGTTTTTTCAGGCATATCTTGTGCGCTTCACGCACAGACTCCTCATCCGATTTGAAAATTTCACCCTCTCTTGGCCAGCGGGAGGTGAGATCAATTGCTTCAATTGAATTCCTCCTCCACTGTTTGTCATGAAACCAGTTATAGGCTTCCCAATAAGGGTACCCACAATAGAGGAAGATCTTTTCCCCATCCGGCATCTCCCACGAGCAGGCGGTTGGCTTGTTGAAAGGGAGCCGTCCATTCATTCCAAGCCATATATATTTTACACCTTTTGAGATCAGTTTACTGGCAACAGACCGTGGAAAACCATTGACATCATTCTGAATGGCAATGCGGGAATTTAAAAGTGAAGAGACATCGGCAGGCACCCAGGAGGTAAGCTTTTCAACCTCTGCACTGTTTAACATAGGATGAATGTTGAAAGGCATGCTATTGACATCAATCTGTCCCCTTTTAATACACTGTAACATTTTTTCGCGACGAGATGGAGTCGTTTCCTGCCACCATTCCCAGAATGGCCCCAACGATTCCACAGTCCAGGTAAAACGTTCACCCTGTTTATTGTTTTTTGTCTGCTCAGCATAATCCAGCGCAATGTCTATGTACCGCTTTTGCAATTCAGCCACCATAAGCGGATGGTCCGTAAAACCATAATCGGTATGTGTCCAGTTTATAATATCTATGGTTTTTACCTTTCCCGTAGTGGATTGAGATATTACCGGCAGAGAAAAAAGTAGCAACAGCAGTATGGCTGTTTTTTTTATTTTAAGCACATTCATATTGTAATTTCTTTATTATAAAATATTTGATGTTTTATTATTGTCTCGATTTTATTCTTTAAACTTTCCTTAAATAGTCTAATCGTATATCTATTGATGAATCATCAATTCATAGTCACCGGAACCCAATTCATAAATAACTTGCTCTTTCTTCTTTTCAACACACTTGATGGCGGAAATATCATTGAAATCATGTCCGTTCATCGTAATCCTATCTTTCTCACTGAATGGTAATATCAATTTTGCAAAGGTATTGCCCGGAATGGATACAGTCACGTTTATTTTCTCTCCTTCCCTCTTCCATGACGAAACAATTTTACCATAGAGTGAATGAGTTTCGGTACTGACCCAATTAAGGTCAGTCATAAATTGTGGTGCGATCACAAATTTTTGGAAACCGGGATATTCGGTATCAGCCTGTATCCCTCCCAGGTATTTATATAACCAATATCCGATATGTGCTCCAAAAGGATGATGCCCCGTACCATAGCCCTTGCTGTTCAGATTCTCTCCCAAAGTACTCTGTCCGTTAGCAACCATGTGCAACCATCCGGGACTTTCCTTCTGTTTAAATACTTCATAGCACTTTTCCATAAATCCATTCTCCGACAAATAATTCAGGAAGGGAACCACACCCACAAATCCGACGTTGACGTGATTATCATTCATCTCGATTGCTTCAATCAGTCTATTCTCCACCTGAGGTATCATAGACTGAGGTACCATACCGAGATAAAGTGGCAGAGCCTGCGCAGTCTGTGATCCTTCCTTATACCAGCCACTTGCAGTATCCAGAAACGCTGCATTGTACGCATCTTTAATGCGACTCGCATTTTTTGAGTATTCATCGGCAATGGCATTTTTATTTAAAATTTTGGCAAAAGCGGCCAATCGTTCATTCATCCAATAATAAGCGGCAGTGGAGACTTGTTCTACGGGGGGGCGGCGGTCTCCACCCAGCCAATCTCCAAGGGACCAGTATATCAAATCATCCTTAGCGGTTGTCGCAACGTAATCCACATAGGCTTTCATCGCATCAAAGGCATACTGAATCACTCCGGCATCTCCGGTATATTGAAACAATTTTTCTGCGATGATGAAAATCGTACCTCCCCACCATGGGTCATCGGTATGTACACGCCCCCCTACTGAATCAACAAATGCCCAGCCATTGGTGGGGACAATGCAGGGGATATGCCCGTTGGGTTCCTGTGCATCTATAAAATCCTGAAGGCATTTTCTGTATGCATTAACAGAATTAAAGTTGTATAAATAGGAGTCCATAGTCACACCGGCATCTTGCGTCCACCCCATTTTTTCTCGCGTAGGTTCTTCGGCGGGCATTCCATGTATGCTATTCAGCAATGTGCATTGTACCGCCTGTTGTAACTGGTTGACAAGCTCATCGGAACAAGCAAAATATCCTGTTGTATCAAGGGAGGTATGCACACTTTTGGCATATATCTCATCAATGGCGGGCACTTGCGTCAGCCCTTCCAGTTGAACATAACGAAAGCCATGGTAAGTAAAACGTGGTTCAAAATATTCTTCCCCGTCGCTTCCTAAAATAAATTCTTCTTTTTGAAATCTCCCACCGGTGTGGCCGGAACTGTATTTCTTATTCAGTGTGCCGTCTTCATTCAGCGCCTCGTTATACCAGCATTCAATCTTCTGTCCCGGCTTTCCTTTGACCCGAAGTGCAATCCATCCAGTAAAATTTTTCCCAAAATCAACAACATAAATATCTTTTTTCGGTTCATTGATTGCTTTGGGCCGAACACTTTCATTTATACGCATGGGAGGAACAATCTGGGAATGAAGTTCTCCCAACGGTGCCGGAACAATCACACTGTTTTTCCAGGTGACATCATCAAATGTCCGGATATTCCAGTCCTTCTGTCGTTTTCTATGATCAATTGTTTCCCCGCTCCGTATACTGTTATACACGATCTCACCCGTATTCCATTTCCAACTGCTGTCAGTGACCACAACCAACTTGTCTCCGTCGACATATTCAATGAGCAAATTCAGCAGTACCTTCGGGGCTGTTTTCCAATGTGCCTTTTCCATCTGAAAAAGATCCTCCGTGGGTGAATTATAAAATCCGTTACCAAGAATCACTCCGAGCACATTGACTCCCTGCTGCAAAGCCCTGGTAACATCATAGGTCACGTAGCTTACACGTTTCTGATAATCGGTAAACACAGGGTCCATGACATGGTTTCCTTGCTTTTTCCCATTTATATATAATTCATAATATCCCAATCCGGAAATGAATGCGGTTGCCTGCTTCACTTGTTTTTGCAGGTTGACACCTTTTCGCATATAGATGGCTGCGGTATCCGAAGCCACATAAGTACCTTTCTCTGTCCATTTTCGGAACCATTTACGCGTAGTGTCAACAGCGTCGAACCGATTGGAAATCCAGCTTCCCTGCCAGTCCTTCCTTGACAGCAAGCCCATGGACCAGTATGCGTCATCACTCCATGCAAGCGGCTTCTCATCCTCTGTCCATACCATTACCTTCCAATAATAATATTTCCCGGATTTTAAGTGAGCACCCTTATAATGTATATTCTGGCTTTGTCCACTGTATATTTTTTTTGAGTCCCACACATCTCCCTTGCCCGCATCGAGCAATTGGGGCGCACTGGCAACGAGGATACGATAGGCTGTCTGTTTGATATTTCTTTGTCCGGATTGCAACTGCCAGCCGAGTAAGGGTGTTGCACCATCTATACCCAACGGATTAACCATATATTCGCAGGTAAGTGAGCAAACCCTTGTGGCGGTCACATCAGCGTCCATCGCGTAGTCACAAGTACTCACGAGGACGAAGATACACGTAAAAAGCAAACGGAACCCTTTCATTTTTATATCGATCTTATTGCTCCATTACAACAATGGCCGATCTGGCAGGTATTTCTATTTTACCGTTGAATGAAACAGATTCGGGCCGTTCAGGCGAAGCAGACACAAGTTTCCCCTGATTCGGTAATTTCACCTCTACTTCAATAGACTTTCCTGATTCCGTGTTTATTACAACCACCGCACGTTTACCGGATGATGTATTGAATACTGAATAACGATAATTCCCGTTGGAAGAGACCTCTGCTCCCAATGTGTCTCTGTATTCAGCGTCCCATAAATAGGACTTATATTTACGCCGCAAATCATCAATCTTTTTACCATAAGCAACCGTTAACGGAAAATCGGACAGATACCCCTTAAAGTTATATGGTTCGTAACTGATAATATATCGGTTCAATAATATCAGGTTTAATGCTTCCCTGTCGTCAAAACCTGTTACTGCAACCACCAGGGGTGCGTATGGGTCAATATATCGGTCTACGGCAGTTGAACCATTGTTAATCCTGAAATAGGAACAGGGATAAGCCTGCATCAACCAATCCTGATGCCCCTCCCCCGCAAAAAGAAAATCGGGATTTACTTTCATTGCCTCCTCCCTGAGTCTGTTAGCAAGGGGAAGATCTCCGCTGTAAATATAACCGGGAGCTTTATACCCGTGATCCGGAGCAAAATTGTATTTCACTGGGCCATGATGGCAGTTCTCATCGAAAAGCCAACCTGAAGCACCTAGGTACAAAACGTTTTCAAACTCTTTTGCAATTGCATCCTGATAACCGGGACTGCAAAAATCCATCACCGCTCTTTTGCGGGTGTTAATACCAGCAAGCTGGGTCGGCGTGTAATAGCTGTATCCCCCGTGAGTGTACATAATACCGTTCGGGTCTTTGCATTCATATTTATATAGCTCTTTCTTGTACCAATCGGTGGTCAGGTCCGCCCAGTTGATCTTTCCGAACAATACCATCTTCACACCTTCCTTTTGAATTTTTGCAATTATATCTCTAAATTCCTCTTTCGTACCCAGCTCTGGATCGGGCGTATGATTCGGGTCGCCCCCATCCTGGCCATCACGGTTCCACCCCACAAGCTGTATGGCTCCAACACCATACCGGGTGCACTCATCCGCATATTTGATTAAATCCTTGAAAGGAACCCGGGAACCTTCGGGTGAATTGATCTGGAGCTGGAGCCACGAATGAACATCATCAATCCAGGCAGGCCGACGAGCCGGCTTGAACCAGGTGACCCTCCATTCTTTGTATAAATCAACCCCCGCATGCCAGTTCCCCTTATAACCCTGAACTACAACAGGCGCCAAGTCGACTTTTGTATCGGGATGGGCAAACACAAAATGACATGCCCTGAATTCCATGTGTACATCTTTACCGCCTATCTGATGTTCTTTCGGAATTCTATCGGTCATCCCCGACACAACACCCGGATACTGCTCAAAGGTGTATTGCAGTAAATATCTCTGTGTGGCATCGTGCATCCCTACATATAATCCCTGGTTGGACGACTGAAGTAAACAGTAAAGGCTTTGATTGGAATCAAAAGTCTTCATAGGGTAAAATACACCCCAATATCCCTTCTGATTACTGAAATTGGGATAAATTTCTTCAGAACGCAAATTCCCGTACCACATCGTCCTTACATTCAACGAACCATTCTGAGAAGGAGGATTGAGTGCTCCCCAATAGGGATAGTCGACTGTTTCGATAGAGAGGGATGAATTGTTTTCCAACACCGGATCAAAAGTTAATTTACCGTTTACCAATGTCACAGTGGAAGTAAAAGTAATCGGTAATTGTCCTCCAAACTCACTTGTAAGATTCTTCCAAACCATTACCACTGTATTATCCGAAATCTTTTCGATACTCGACACCCGCTGTTTTTGTCCTAAGATATAGTTCATCCGGTGTTCGGCTGTTGGGACCAGCATCCGAAAGGACACCCCGAATTGGGATTGATCCATAATCTTCCACCCCAGAATTTTATCCTCCATCCGGGTAATCGCTCCCGTTCGGTCATCAAATGCTACTAAAAATTTACTGTCCTGCAAAATAACTTCAGAAGCCTCTGCAGAGAAATTCAACGAAGCGACCCATACAATTATAATTGTAACAAATTGAATTTTGAATAGATGATCGGATTTCATAGGATATATTATTTATGATTGACTTTGACAGATTTCGTATTTTTTCCCCAGTCCGCGGGTCGATTGGACAACATGAGTTTGATCACTGACATTGCTAACAACGTCCATACAAAATATTTATTTTTAACAACGCTCATTGCCATACGCCTTATATACTGCGATTTAACTCACCCGTTTACCGATTATTTTTTTGCACATTTAATTTTCACTATTGCTGCGGATGCAACAGGTAAAGAAATGGTCTTGTTTTCTTTTTTATCGAATTTCAATGGCGTCCATTTTCCCTGCCATGTTCCTGTATTGTTTATTGTCGCTCCACCCAGGGTTATACCTGCGGTGGCAGCCACATCATTTTCCGGTGCTTTCAGGTACATGATTTCCATATCTTCGACAACATTCACTCCCTTTACGGTCACTTCAAAGTCACGCCCGTATTCCCCGTGTTCCTTGTTGATCACGGTGAGAAATAAATGCTCTGAATCAACTACCCCATATGCCGACATAAAGGGTCTGGAGATGGTGACGGGCACCACACGTCCGTGGCCTCCGACATCGAATGCCTTAATTCCATACCCCTGCGGGCGAGATTGATAATTACCCAATGAATCCCTGCAAATCGTAATATTATACATGAACCAACGGTTATTATGAAAATTATACCCCGAACAGCCGTGAGCAGCCCACCAGTGCATATAGTCTAGGCACCACAGCGAAGACGCAAACGTGTCGCTGGCATCTTTGGCTCCTCCTTTATAAAAGCTACTCCCCTCGTCAAACCGGTATTTAAGCCCGTATGACTGCACAGTGGGAACAAACTGGTCATAAAAAACCTGATAATGGGCCAACCAGGTCTCGGAAAGCATCTGATCGCGTCCACTATTTCCATCTGTGGCATTTCTCAAAGCATTGCCCCCTGGATAATCGTGCGCGGAAACATATTTAACAAGTCCAGTCTTTCCAAAATCCGCCACAAAATTCCGGATATCCCGCGCCCCACCATCCATAGAGGAAACGGGAGCCGGGCCGCAAAATTTTGCTTCAGGGATTACCGCCACAATGGCGTCGGCCATGATTTTCCAGTTCTTACTAAATTCTTTATAGTTGTCCGTCTCATTACCAAGAGTATAAGCATCAAGATAGTCTTTGTAATGATCCCAGATATATTTTGCAATGGAGACGTTCTGTTTCACGTCTCCGTTTTTTATGCGAAGCGAGTAGATGACCTTCACCCCGGCCGCTTTGGCAAAACGGAACAGCGCATCAATGTCCTTAAAGCCGGGAATGGGCGTTTTCGGATCATCCACTGTAAAGCCACCTACCCGAAGCGACTTGATACCCAACTGTTTAAAAAGAGTAACTAACTGTGTATTTGAAGAATCAAAAAAATATCCTACCACTTCATCGCTGTTGTAGTTTACACGTCGCGTTTCGAAACTGAATCCGATAAAATCATCCGGTATCTGAATCCCGGGCGACGACATGTTCACAGTGACCGTGACAGGAGTTTGGGAATATATTGCATTTGCAAATATTCCCAAACCAATCAAAATAATATAAATAATTTTCATGTTTTAAAAAGCCCCGGCTTTTTTCTTCCTGCTATGTATAAAGGGGTTTCAACTTCGAGTTGATATAATTCATACTTTGGGTGGCTGATTCATTCGGCGTCATTTGTGTGAAATCCTGTTCTACATTGAGCCAGCCTTTGTACTTGATTTCCTTTAATATTTCCATTACTGCAGGGAAATTCACTTCGCCACCTCCCAGCTCCCGGATATTCGGCTTAAAATCAGGACGTTCGAATTTACCGGCAACATCTTTTAAATGAAAATAATTTATACGGCTTCCGTATTTCCTGATAATAGTCTCCGGATCACCGCCGCCCAATTTGATATGGCCGGTGTCTGGTGCCATACCTACATATTTAGGATCGGTAAGTTCCATGATCATATCTATTTCGGCAGGATTTTCCACGATGGTGTTCAAATGAGGGTGTAAACCGATTACTATTCCGGAATCCTGGGCAATTTTTCCTAACTCGTTCAGGAAAGGAGCCATGGCCCTGATTTTACCGGGAACCTCGTCTTCGGTACCAATCGTTGCAGCATGCAGGGGATCACTCCAGTTACCACGTCCCGGAGGGCCAACCACCACATTTTTTGCGCCATAAAATTTCAGATTTTCAAGGGTTTTTTTGAAAGCAGTCAGGATGTCGTCACGTTTGGCCGGATCATGAAAATCCCCCCCGAAATAATTCGCCGCAACCGAAAGTTTCTTTTCAGCCAATAATGCTTTGAAACTTTCACGGGTAAACCCATGTTTTGAAAGTTCGTCGACACGTGGAGTGTATTCAATTCCATCCAATCCCAATTCCGACATATAGTTGACGGCGTCAGCAAGAGAAATATTTGCACCTTCGAAGTCACGCCACAATATCCATCCCATCGACCAACGGATATTTTTAACCTGTGGTGTGCATCCCATGCCCGGAAATCCGGCAAAGGCAATCACAGCCGATGCAGCTGTCATCTTTTTTACAAATTGTCTTCTGTTCATTTTCATTATACTTTTAAGATTTATATTAAATAAATTATTTTTCGTCTTGCATGTAGCAAGATATTCTCAAGTGTATACTCAGTAATTTTATTTCGACCGTCAAAAGTTTCCCTGATTGCGATGGTCGTGATGAGGCCTTTCTGTTCGTTTTAACGGAATATTCATTCCATCTGTGGCTTCTAACCAGTTATACAATTCATGATTTAAATTCTTTATCAGTATCTGATGTTCCGGAGATGCAATCAGATTATGTATTTCGTCGGGATCGTTTTGTAAATCGTAAAACTCATTGGTGTCCCAAACCCCATGATAGCGGATATATTTATATCTGTCAGTACGTACTCCATGCATGGTAGGAGTTTGTGGAAATTCATACTCCCAATAATATTCATAAAATATCTTGTCTCTCCACGGAATATTTTTTCCTGTCAATAAAGGAACGAAAGAGTTACCTACCATCTGTGGAGCCTTTCCGAGTCCTGCACAGTCCATTAATGTAGGTGCGATATCTACGTTCTGGATCATTTTTTCAACAATCTGTCCGCCCTTCATCATTCCCGGAGCCCACACCAACATGGGAACACGGACAGATTCTTCATAAAATTGACGTTTATCTATCAGACCGTGTTCACCCCAGGCAAAACCATTGTCGCCCATATATATTACAATCGTATTTTTGTCTAAACCCGATTTTTTCAGATAGTCTAAAACGGCGCCTATACTCTCGTCTACAGACCTGAGAGTTTCACAGTAGTTTTGCACTTGTACCTCCCAAGGTTTGCCATGATAGGAGTAGTCGACACCATGCCAGCTTTCCCTCTGATTCTTCACCCAGTCAGGAGGCATATTTTCGCCGTAAAAGTCTTTTCCGGATTTTGCTTTTTTCGTGATCGGATCAATGGTTGGAGGTACCGTTATTTCATATTCGGGCGTATGAAATGAGGCGGGGTATACAAGCGGTTTACCTTTATAAATTCCCTTGTGTCTTTTTGCAGGTTGAAATTCAGAATGCACACCCTTGTGGGAAAGATAAACCATAAAAGGACTACCAGTGCCGCTCTGCTTTTTTATAAAATCAAGTGCATGCTCTGTAAGTAAATCAGTGACATATGTACTATCTTTATATTGTATCCATTTGCCATTCGTATTGATTCTTGGATTGTAATACTCACCTTGTCCCCGGAAAGATTCCCAGTGATTGAAACCGGGTTGAGGAGCACCTGAATCGTTACCCATATGCCATTTTCCAAAAAAACCGGTTACATACCCCGCTTGTTGCAGATATTCGGGGAAAAAAGTAAGCCCTTCCGGTAAGGGAGCACTATTGTCTACCACCTTGTGAGAATGTGAAAACATACCTGTGAGTATGGATGCACGGCTTGGAGAGGATAAGGACGTGGTGACAAACGCATTTTTTATCCAGGCACCCTCTTTTGCCATTTTATCCATAGAAGGTGTCTCAAGCCAGGGTATCTTCCCTGTAAATCCCATGTAGTCATATCTGTGATCATCCGACAATATGAAAACAATGTTCATTTTCTTGTCAGGCATGACCTCGCTTAACTGTTTTATGTCAGGTTGTCCTGCTTGAATCGAGTAGACAGTTAAAGTCAGGGGAATAGATACAGCATTAAAAAAATTATTATTCATATCAGCTTATTATTAAATCCATTAGTCCGCTTTTCCGATTTCACGGCGCCCCGTTCCTTTATGGAAAGTGAGATCGTCTCCCAGATCGGCTCTCGCCTCCTCGGCTACTTTCGTCAATTCTGTTATCACCTCAGGATACAACTCTTTTACATCGTATCGCTCACCGGGATCACGTCTCAGATCGTACAGTTCTATTTCTGTAATTGTTTTTTGTGATGTTTTACCTGCCAAACCATCTTTCCCTGGCATGTGTCCCTCATAAGTACGTTGTGTATTGGGAAAAATTAATTTCCATCTTTCATTCCGTACGGCCTTCAGATTATTGGCATCAAAATAATACAGAAAGTTATGCCGTGGGCTGACTTCTGTTTCTCCACTTATTAACGGCCATACGTTTAATCCGTCTATTTTATGATTAGGGAGGGAAGCGCCGCTTATGGCAGCCAGCGTAGGAAAAATATCAATAGAGGAAATCAGCTGATTACAAACTTGTCCCTTCTTGATTTTGCCTTCCCATTTCATGATGCACGGCACCCGTTGTCCTCCTTCCCACGTAGTAGCCTTACCTTCGCGCAAACCGCCCGCAGAACCGGCATGATCACCATAGTTAAGCCAGGGACCATTGTCGGATGCAAAAATAACCAGAGTATTTTTATCCAGTTTCAATTCTTTGAGAGTTTTCATAATCTGGCCTACGCTCCAGTCGATCTCCATCATTACATCGCCATATATACCAAGTTCACTCTTCCCTTTAAATTTGTCAGAAACAGACAATGGCACATGCGGCATGGAATGGGGCAAATAAAGGAAAAATGGTTTTTTCCTGTTTTTCCTGATAAACGACACGGCACGCTCGGTATAAAGCGTAGTTAACCGGGATTGATCTTCAATAGAAGCCATATCTTTGACTTGTTCATTTCCATCAATCAAAGGTAATCCATTTCGCCGCATATCGTTGGAATATGGCAAACCAAAATATTCGTCAAATCCATTCTGCAGGGGTAAAAACTGATGAAGGCTACCCAGGTGCCACTTTCCAAAAATGCCAGTGGTGTAGTTTTTTTGTTTTAAAAGCTCTCCTATAGTCATTTCCTGCGCGTGAATACCCACTTTACTCGTGGGTCCCAAAGCACCTTGAAACCCAATCCGGTTTGGGTAACAGCCAGTGAGCAATCCTGCACGTGATGCACTGCTCACAGCCTGTGCCACATAAAATTGAGTACACAGAACACCTTCATTTGCCAACTGGTCGATATTGGGTGTTTTATAACCCTTTGCACCTGTAATACTCAGATCGCCATATCCCATGTCATCTAAAAAAATAATGACCACGTTGGGTGATGCAGCTGGAGCTGCAAATGATTGATAGGTTATACAGGAAAGCACTCCTGTACAAATCAAAGGGATATTGCGTTTGTTCTTGTCAAGCATATTTTTTAATCTTTGTTGATATTACATTTTTTAAAATCCTCAACCCATTATTAATCATTCGTTGTACTTCCCCACCAGTCGGGGTTAGGCTGATACTCAGACGACAACATTTGCTTCCTTTGGTTTTCAAGTTGTTGCTTACGTTCCGTTTGCTGTTGTTTTTTATATGCGGCCTCTTTTACAGGATCATATGCCGGGTCATTAACCGGATAGAGGGCATTCACTCCTGTCAGCCAGTCAGAAAGTTTTTTACTGAGAGAGTCTGCCTTCCCTGGATATTTCGTATTCAACGGTTCTGTTTCTGCGTTATCCGTGCGTAGATTGTACAGTTCATTTCTTCCGTCTTCATAATAATGAATCAGTTTCCAATCGCCGTCGCGGATGATTGATGAAGGTTCTCCTCCCTGATTTCCATAATGCGGATAATGCCAGTATAAAGTGCGGACAGCAATATTCTTCCCTCTTAATAATGGTTTTATTGATATGCCATCCTGATGTTGGGAAGGAACCGGTGGTATTCCTGCCATATCGAGAAAAGTAGGATAGATATCAGTTCCTATGACGGGCACATCACAGGTAGTTCCGGGATTTTTGCACCCGGGATACTGGATTAATAATGGGACCCGCAATCCTCCTTCCCACTGTCTGCCTTTTCCTCCACGAAGAGGCAGGTTACTTGTAGCAAAGGCATCACCAGAAGAAACACCTCCGTTGTCGCTGGTAAAAACAATCACCGTATTTTTATCCAATCCCAACTCTTCAATCTTATTCAGTACCACCCCCACCGCATCATCCATTTGTTTGATTAAACCGGCATACACCGGATTGTCCTGTGTCTGTCGAACAGGCAAAGTGCGATCCACCCTAAACCCTTCGTCGACAATTCCATTTTTCACAGCTTTTTCTCTAAAATAACGCCAATTTTGCTCGGTCGTTTCTATGGGTGAATGCACGGCATAAAATGAAAGATAGGCAAAGAAGGGCTGCTTCCTGTTTTTTTTCGTGTGACTCTCAATAAAAGAAGCTGTTTCGAGTGCCAAACGCATAGAGAGATTTTCACCTTTGGGACCGTCATCCAATTTCGGGTTATTATAAGGTGAAAAATAACCGCCGCGAGGGCTCCCTGCTTCATAACCTCCCATATTGATATCAAAACCATGGTCTTCAGGCGTGGAACCTTTTCCTCCCAAGTGCCATTTACCGGCCATAAATGTCCGATAACCATTTTCCCGTAAAATTTCAGGCAAGGTCGTATCCGAAAGAGGTAGCTGACGTACATATTCGGCCGGCAACAATTTGGAATACCGTTCCATTTTTCGCCAGTCTTCACCTGTGGCTTCCCCTATCCAATTGGTGATTCCATGTCGGGCAGGAGATTTTCCAGTGAGGATACTGGCGCGGGAGGGGCTGGAAACCTGACAAGCTGCGTATCCCTGGGTAAAACTGATTCCTTTTTGGGCAATCCGATCAATATGAGGTGATTCATAATATTTACTCCCTGTACAATGTAAATCGTTCCAGCCAAAATCGTCCGCCAAAATGATAACAAAATTAGGTCGGTTATTTACCTTCGACTGCGTACAACCACCTATAAACGAAAGACAGGCAAACGGTAAAATAAATGTATTCTCCATATGATACATTCGCTAAAATATTTTAAAATAGAAATCAAGCCTCGGAATATTGATTATTTTTCATAGACAAAGATACAAGTAAAAAGAGGGCGAAATCATCTGATACACCCTCTTATAACAGGATTGAAAAGTTATTTTTTTTCATTTTTTTTCTCCATGGGCTTTCCCGGAACGGGGACC
>ENA-UOOE01001865-UOOE01001865.1-fermentation-metagenome-genome-assembly--contig:-NODE-1865-length-16539-cov-13.791616_pt1 | contig 16539 bp, 22 predicted proteins | sample MGYA00245776_ERZ724021 | MGnify/ENA primary metagenome ERZ724021 (study PRJEB28704, sample SAMN03018321) | fermentation metagenome | biome: anthropogenic terrestrial biome; feature: soil... | reverse complement strand
TCGAGGCGGGACACCGGAGCGGCATCTACCGGTAGGGAGGCGATCAGGAAACATAACCGTTCCCGGTCTTCTGCCGTCGGAACGGTGCGGTAGGAGGCCGTGCCTCCGGGATAACATGTATAGGCCCGACGGCACCGTATCTACTACAGGACATGAATCCGGGAACCGACATCTATACCCTTCTCGTCCAGAAACGGGACGAGATCCTCGCCCTCGCGCACCAGAGGGGGGCTAGAAGCATCCGGGTCTTGCTCAACGTAACTTATTCAGATCTTCAACAGTCATGCCGGCCTGTTTTAACTCGCGGGGGTGAAGGGGCGGAGCGAGAAGTCCCCGGTCAACAGGTACGGGGATGACACGGCACAACCCAAAGGGTTGTGCCGTGTGCTTCAGATGGTGAACTATACCCTCTGGAGCAACATCGCTGCTCTCTCGCAGACGAAGAAAAGGGGCCGAAAGATCGGCAGACTCCGGTTCAAGAGCGCATTCCGGTATCGGACGCTCAACTATAACCAGTTGGGGTTCAAGATCGACCGTGAACACAGCACGATCACGTTTTCGAAGATTGGAGCGATTCCATTCACGATGTATCGACTATATACCGGAAACGTAAAGGGTGTTTTGATCACTTGCTCCAATGATAAATGGTATGTGATCGTTCAGGCGGAACAGGAGATCTCTGAACCGAAACGAGAAGGGAGATCTGTCGGGATCGATGTCGGTCTGAACTCGTTTGCAGTCGATAGTGACGGTGCAGTGATCGAGAATCCCCGGTTCTATGAGCACTCGCTGAAGAAGATCAAGAAGATCCAGCAGAGCATTGCCCGGAAAAAACGGTTCTCGCAGAACTGGAAGAAGGCAAAAAGCGGACTGGAAAAAGTCTATGATCATATCACGAACCAGAAGAGAGATTTCCTGCATAAACTCTCCCGCCAGTACGTTGACATCTATGCAACGATCTGCGTTGAAGCACGGAAGACCCCCACGGGGTCTTCCTGACAGGAAACTCCCTCCTGGAGTTTCCGTGACCTGAATATCAAGTATCTCAAAGAGAAGGGTAAATCTCGCGGGCTTCGCAGGAGTATTCACGATGCTTCATGGGGACGATTCTATTCTTACCTCGCGTACAAGGCTGAAAGTGCTGGTACGAACCTCATCAAAGTCGATCCCCGCGACACGACACAGATGTGCTCGAACTGCGGAAGCATCGTGAAGAAGAGTCTCTCCGAGAGAGTCCACGAGTGCTCATATTGTGGGTTTGTTGCTGATCGGGACTATAATGCTGCGGTGAATATTCACCGCGTGGGGATGGAACAGCCCTTTGAGCCACGGAAACTGCAGAGCAGTTTCCTGACAGGGAAATCTTCGATTTCCCGTGCTGTGGAGACGATGCCGCTACATCACATCTCGGTGATGCAAGTGTTGTCCATGAAGCAGGAAGCCCCGCCCTGAAGGGCGGGGTAGTTCACCCGACGATTCCCGAAGAACCTGTATGCACCGGAGAAATCCCGGTGCAGGGAGTCATCACGAATGTATCACGACAACAGAGGAACCGAACAGAAAACCGGGGGCGGCAGCCCGGACCCGAAGTGCCACCACGCGCTCCGCCAGGCCGCCACTGGTACTTCTTCACCGGAGGAGATAAGCGTGCCCCCGGAGCCGGTGCCGCTCTTCCTGGTGCCGCAGGCGGTCGCCGCCGAGATCCGGCGGCACAGCCGGGAGGTGCGGGAGATCTGCGTCCGGCGGACCCGGAACCACCAGTACATCGTCAGCGTCGAGTGGGGGCGGCCGTGACCCCGGAGAGTCGCAAACCTTTGGTTTTCTCCCGCTCCGGTCCTATCGGACCATCGCGCCCGGCACCCTCGCCTGTGCCTCGACCGGAGGGCTTCTTATTCTGGTCGAGCGGGGCCTGGATCGTTCCGCTCGTCTCGTTCCGGCGGGCGGCATGCGGGGAGGCGGCGAGTGCCCCCCTCTTTTCTCTCGTCCGGGAGGCGGGCATATGATTGAGGAGGGACGCCGGGTGGTCGGGAAGGACATGGTAATTACGCGACCGCGAACTATCGCCGGACATTTTCGAAGAAGGGCCCGTTCATCTCATATCTTTCATCGACCGCTGAAAGGAGTTCATTATGAACGGTTCCTTTCGAGAAATAGAGGGCCGTGATCACGCCGGCGTCTTTTGCCGCCTCAATCGCTGGAACGAAGTCGCTGTCACCAGAAACAATGATGGCGTAACGGATCTGGTGAGACCAACTTAACCTCACCAGTTCCACAGCCATGAGGATATCGACCCTCTTCTGTTCAAACGAGCCATCATGGTTTTTCCGGAGTTTTCCAAATCGCATCTGGAACCGGGGCAGGCTTTCAATAATTTCTCGAAATTTACAGTAGTTTCCATAACGTACCTTCTCGTTATCAGTGGGCAGTTCGCTCTGATACGGCATGCAGTCGTAGAAATAGGTACGCAGCCTCTCTTTATCGCCGCAAACGACGGTACAAAATTTTTCAAAATCGATCCTCATGCCGTCAGGAACCACTTTGGACAAATACCCGTTATCGATGAAAACAGCAGCCCGCGATATCATTAATCACTGAGGTTGTCCCAAAACCCCCTATGCTGGGAGGGGGACACCCAATCGCACCTAGCGGTGCTCATGCACCCGCCGTTCCGCCGGGCGCACCTCCCGATCCCTCCCCCCGTGGCGATATGCTGTCTTCCGCAGGAAGATAGCAGGAGCACCGTAAGGTGAGACTCCCGATGGGAAGCCGTTTCACCCTCCTTGCCCAGGATATAGTTCAGATGGTAGAAACCTCAGAGGTGAGTGTTCCGATCAGGATGTATGGAGGTTCATAGATCTTTTTGGGATGACCTCACTAAAAGGGCGATTGAAAAGAAGAAACTACCGTCCCGCAAGGGAACGGTAGCGTGTATAACAGATACACGTACTGCTCCATGCGAGAAGAATTTTTCGATCTTCAACGAGTCTTCGACGCGGGGACCGGGATGCAAAACCTACGGACACTTCTGTGGGAACGGATCGGAAGTCCACTGGTTTTGGCCGGGGTCACCGTCTTTGCCTCAAAAAGATCTTAGATCCATTGTCGCCCGGCCGGGTATGAATCATCCTGAGGGGATGCGGAGCCCCTCGCCAGGAGCGTGAATCTGAGCGGTTTTTTGCGAAGGGACCCGGGCACCAGCACTCACCGTTCCCCCCGGCTCAGTTCCTCTTCCAGTTCGTCCACCGTCGGCAGCCCGTCCCGCAGGTCCTCCGGGAGGCTGGTCGTCAGTTCGTATCCCGCGATCCCGATCGGCTTTTCCATGTCCCGGAGGGCGTACTCGGCAATGATGCGGTTTCTCGACTTGCAGAGCACAAGCCCGATGCTCGGGTTGTCGTCCGGGTGGCGGAGGAGGTCGTCGACCGCCGAGAGGTAGAAGTTCATCTTGCCCGCGTACTCCGGGATGAATTCGCCCACCTTCAGGTCGATCACCACGTAGGACCGGAGTTTCAGGTGGTAGAAGAGGAGGTCGATGTAGAAGTCCTGCCCGCCGACATCGAGCCGGTACTGGCTGCCCACGAACGCAAACCCCACGCCGAGCTCCAGCAGGAACTCGCGGATGTGGTCAAGTAGGGCCCGCTCCAGTTCACTCTCCCTGACCTTCTCTCCCATCCGGAGGAAATCAAAAACGTAGGGGTCCTTCAGGGTCTGGAGGGCGAGGTCCGACTGCTCCGCCGGGAGAGTCGCCGAGAAATTTGTCACCGCCCGCCCCTCTCGCTCGATAAGCCCGCTCTCGATCTGGTGGACGAGGACGTTCCGCGACCACCCGTTCGCGATGGTCTTGTGGATATACCATTCGCGCTGTTTCGGGTCCTTTACTTTATCGAGCAGCGTTACCGTATGATACCATGTAATTTGTGCAAGCACCTCTTGCACAAATTCAGGGTCGGGCCACGCCTCCGCAAACGAGCGCATATATTTCAAGTTCCTGGGAGAAAATCCCTTCATTTCGGGAAACTCCCTCCTGAGATCGGCCGAGAGGCGGTCGATCACCTTCGTCCCCCACCCCTCCTGCTCCTGCCTATGCAGGATCTCTCGCCCGATCTGCCAGTAGAGGAGGATCAACTCCCGGTTCGCTGACAGCACCGCGCGGGTCTGTGCTTCCCTGATCCGCACCTTCAGACCTGCGAGAAAAGCAGGATAATCCTCGGGGAGCACCTCACTCGAACCCATACCCGATCCTCCTCAGGTTCTCCCGGATCTCCCCTTCCAGCCGTGCCGACTCCGAAAACTGCTCCTCGAACGGCTCCCCGTCGTCCTCGACCTCCGCGTACCGCCCCGGCGTCAGGACGTGGCGATCTTCGGGGTCGGCCCTCTGCTTCCGCAATGCCGCTGCTTTCACACGCTGCCCTTCGAAGGCGCCCGAGATGAATTTGAGGAAGAACAGTCCGGGGGCCGTGCCATCCCAGTTTTTCTTGTTTCCGTTGTTTTTTGCCATTATCTCGCCCAAATGCAGTCCATACGTCTCCCCGCCGGTACAATCGGTCACGCTCGCGGCGTGCAGCCTCAAGTCTGGTGCCGCAAGTACGTATCCCAGGATTGAAGCCCGTGCTCTGCGAGGGTTTTGATGAGTGTACCGTAATCTTTGTTTTGCTAAATCTGACCGAACATAGCAAAAACTCATGCAGTGAGGGTATTTTCGTCACCGGTTGGTTCTGAGAGCATTACCGGATATTTTACCCGGGCAGGGCGCCTGACGACCGTATGGAGCATGTCGGTGATGCCGCAGGCCTTCACCGCAACCTGTAGACGTGCTGGCGATGATCAATTGCTATCAGGTACACTGTTCTTTCTCTTTCGTCGGGAAGGAATATCAGCCGATAACGCTTTGCAATCCGGGTTGCTTTCTTCCCGTGTAATGCACCTGAAAGCCAACCGCCTGTATTGAGGGGGTCTTGTTTCAGGCGTTGAAGTTTTTTTCCGAGTTCAATTATTACTTCTTTGTTGCCTTCGACCTTTGAGAGGCTCTCGACAAATGTATCGGTCCTCCGGATCGCCCATTCCATCAGGACAGCTCGCTGAGCAGGTCGTCTATCGAAGATATCTCCCGGAATCGTCCGGCTGCGATGTCTTCTTCGCTTTTTTGTATCTGCGCCATCGTTTCGGGGTTGCTGAGAATCTCAACGGTATCAAGAAGGGCGTCAAGATCTTCCCGCCGGACCATTGTCTCCTGTATCTTTTTGATTTCAAGATAGAGTTCATCGATGGTGACAGCCGGAGTCATGAGTAGTAGTAACCGTCTGTTCAAATAAAAGTATTCTGGAGGTGGCGAGTGCCTTTCTCATGATGGCGGTCGTGGTCGCCTTTGCCAGGGAGCACGGCGTTATAACCGCTGTAGGCTAATGCATCGATTGCTCCGGAGGCATCGGAGAAGATCCAGTACCGTGAGAAGATCCGGTACCGTAATCTCCTCGATCTCGCCCATCGCGGTCTGTTGGAAGCGGTCGGTGCGAAAAGGGTAGAAAATACGTTTTAGCCCGATCACATCCCGGGAAAGCCTGATATGATGATAGCGTCTGACAGATGATGGACATTTATCAGACATATCGGGCATCTTCGGTTTCTGAGTGCCCGCTATCTACCACCTGAGGTTGAGAGAATCGGTATTTCGTAGGGGGTTGAAACGCCACGGCTTCACCTCACCCCTCTCCTTTATTCCGCTCCCGGACCAGCCGGGCGTCCCGGGGATCGATCCCGGTCGGTCTCCCGCGGATGAGGGCGAGACCTGGGAGAATGCAGCGGAGCCGAAGCTTTCCGGGTGCCGGGGGAACTATTGTCGGACTGAGGGCGACACCGGGGTATTTGATAAAAAAAAGGCGTTTGTCCGTTCCGCCCCGGTCGTGGCTCAGGCGGCAGAAAGACTGTACCGTGTTCCAAACAGGGTGTATCGGCGGTTTTCAGATTGTTTGGGGATGGTCTAGACAAAAAAGATGGAGGTTCTAGTGAAATTAGAACGCCTTTGTCGACCCTTTAACAAGCTTGTCTTCAAAGGTGTATTCGCATTTAATGACCCCTTTATAGTCTAGATTCCTCTTCAGTTCTACATGCCCAACGTAGGACCTCGGGTCTCCGGGTTCGAGCACACCCATGGTGATAGTCTTGGTCACCTTCTTATCTTTCTGTTTTGAGTCTGTCGGCGTCATCTCGATGATCAGTTTAAAGTCGTACGCCGTCGCCTCTCCCCGGTTCTGCACCTCTCCGGAAACCTCTATGAGCCCACCCTGCTGGAGCATCTTTGTCTCGGTAATACCCACATAGATGTCGGGTTTGCCTTTTTTGAGGGTTTTCTTGACCGTCGAGGTCTTATTTGCGGATATCGTAATCGTGGAGTTGCTTTCCAGATATCCGAGCATCGTCACGAGAAGGTTATGCTTCCCCGCAGAAATGTTCGTCAGCGTGAGGGGAGCGGTTCCCATCTTTTCGCCGTCCAGATACACCGTGGCGCCCCAGGGGTCCGACGAAATTGTGACGCTTCCGTACCCGGGAGTGGGCGTCGGCGTCGGTGTGGTTTTTCCCTGAGCGGTTACGCCGGGCTGGTTTGCGGGGTTCGTGCATCCGGCCGAGAACAGCGCGAGGATCAGCAGACAGATGAGAACGGTTTTGTATCGCATGAACAGCATACTGGTGCTCCCATAGTTTAAAGGTTATTGTTCTTTCCCGGGGACGAATATTGCACTCAACCATTTTCGGGGAAGAAGAAGGGGTATTTATGCCACGCTGCCATTTAGGAGTGAATAAGCCATAACAATCAAATAGCATCACCCTCCGAGCATCTTCACCAGCACCGCCACGACCCCGCCGACGATCCCTCCGGCCCCGGCGCTCACCGCCGACAGCCGCCGCTCCTCGCACCTTACGGTGCTCCCGCTCTGCTCCTGCGGAGCATCGCGTCTCGAAACCCTCCGGGTTTCTCAAGCTCCTGCCCCGCACCTTCGGTGCTCATGCTCCGGCCCTTCAGGCCATCGCACCCTGCGGCCAGTCGCTCTTCTCCGGCTTTCTCCGCCCGAGAGCCGCTCCAGCGCCCGAATCCTGGCCTCGAACTCCTCAAGTCGCACCTTCGGTGCTCCCGCTCCGGTTCTAACGAACCATCGCGTCCTGCGCCTCCATCCGCTGCAGCGCCCGGCAGATCCACTTCACATCCCGGTTCGTCTCGTAGATAAGTTCCCTGGTGGTCTTTTCCCCGGTCATCCTGGTAACCCTCCGGAAGAATATGGAACGGCGGAGAGAAAATGCCTGACCGTAAGGAATATATCCCATAATCGGAGCCCGTTTTGCCCTCCCCGATAAAGTCAGGCTGATACTCTCCCGCGTCCACCCTATAAGTGTCTGTCATATTCCCGGGAGCATGCAGGCTGCGGAAGATGCTTCGCATCTTCCCATCAGGCACGACCAGAGGGTTGTGCCGTGAGGAGTGAAAAACCATGGCAGACTTCGTTCAGAAGACCGTGAACAGGACGGCGGTCCGGGACCTTGCGGTCCCGATCGTCGACGTAACGTCGTTCGAAAACCTCATCGAGAGCGTCATCGCCGACAACCCGTTCGGGTGCGTCGGGTATACCGGCCGCGACGGCGAGCCCGTCGCTGCAATCGTCCGGAACCGCGAGCACTACACCGCGAAGGTGAACTTCATCGACGGCGAGGGCAAGCGGGTCGGGACCGTCTCGCTCCAGTCCCCGACGATCGCCGCCTTCGAGGCGAACGCCGCGGAAGCGCTCGACAACACGGCCCTCGCGGCCGCGATGGGCGGGGAAGCCGAGCGCAACTTCGCTGGCGAGACCTACTACGCCCAGCTCAAGTGCCACGACCCGTCGGGTGACGACTACTACGTCACCTTCACCCGCCGGACTGTCCGGATCTCGTCCTACCAGGACGACGCCATCCGGACCGCGGTCGAGACCTGGGCCGATGCCGTTCCCGCACTGGCGTGAAGCGGGGACCTCCGTCCCCTGCTTTTCTCCCCGTCCACTTTCACCCCGCGCACGGCTCCTCGTTAACTACTACCTCTTCTCCAGACTGACGTATGACGCACTCTCCCCTTCTCCGCCACGACCAGACCCTCTTCCGGGACCCTGACGTCTTCGAGTTCACGTTCGTCCCCGACCACCTCCACCACCGCGACGCCCAGGTCCAGGAACTCGCCTTCCTCATCCGGCCGGCCCGCCGGGGCGGGAGCGCTCTCTCCGCCGTCCTCCGCGGCCCGCCCGGGACCGGGAAGACCACCACCGTCCGCCGACTCTTCCGCGAGGTCACCGAGACCACCCGGCAGATCATCCCGGCGTACGTCAACTGCCGGCACGACCGCACACCGCTTGCGGTCTACCGGAGCATCTTCGAGCAAGTCCACGGCTACGCCCCGCCTCCGGTCGGGCGGCACCTCGACGAGATCCGGCGGGGGATTGCCGCCCGGCTCCGGGACCACGATGCAGCGCTCATCGTCTGTCTCGACGACGCAAACGAGCTCATCCCGGCAGGGACCTACAACACCCTCCTCTACCAGATCCTCCGGCTCTACGAGCGATGGGATGTCCGGAAGCCCGGGGTCTTCGCGGTCACGAGCGACCTCGCCCTGAACCTCTACGCAGAAGCCGACGAGAGCGTCCGGTCGGTCTTCCACCCGACCGAGGTCAATTTTACACCCTACACGAAGGTAGAGGTCCGGGATATCCTTGCCGACCGCGTCCGGCAGGGGCTCTACCCGCGGGTGGTCTCAAAGGTCCTCCTCGACCGTATCGCCACCATCGCCGCCGGCGAACAGGACGTCCGGATCGGGATCGACCTCGTCCGGCTGGCGGTCCTCCGGGCGGAGAAGGACGGCCGCCGTCGGGTCACCCCCGGCGACGTGACGGCTGCCGGCCGGGCGGTCGCGGCACCGGTACTTGCCACCCGTGCCGCGGGGCTCTCGGACGACGAGCGCATACTGCTCCGCCGGATTGCGGAACGGTCCAGGGAAGGGGCAGATATGACGGCGGGAGCGGTCTTTGAGGCGGCGCGGAATTACCTCCCGGTCGGGAAGACGACCTACCACGAGCACCTCAACGGGCTCGCGAAAGCCGGGATCGTCGATCTCGTGCCCGGAGCGGGCCGGGGGCGGGAGCGGGAGGTCCGCCTCCGGTACGACCCCGGAGACGTGGCCGCCGCCTGCATCGGATCAAAAAAGCCCGGATCGATCATCACCCCGGATTCGGTTCGCAATCGTTGATTCCTGCCCGGTCCTCTGGAATCCGAATTTTGGAGAAAGTAACGTTTAAATAGTCTCTGTTGTTAAATTCGGGGCCATTGACTCACCTTTTTAACCCGTGGTCCCCGACGATGATGTATGCGCCGGAAAGAATCCCGGTGCAGGGAGATACAAAAAAATGCAACACGACGACAGGCCCCGGACTGAGAGAACCCCGGGAGGAACCGAATCGAAACCCAGAGGCGGCAGCCCGGATCCAAAGTGCCACCACGCGCTCTGCCAGGCCGCCACTGGTACATCTCCTGCAGAAGAGATAAGCGTGACCCCGGTACCGCTCTTCCTCGTTCCGCAGGCGGTCGCGGCCGAGATCCGGCGGCACGGCCGGGCGGTGCGGGAGATCTGCGTCCGGCGGACGCGGAACCACCAGTACACCGTCAGCGTCGAGCGGGGCCGGCCATGACCCCGGAGTCGAAAACCTCTGGTTTTCTCCCGCTCCGGTCTTACCGGACCATCGCGCCCGGCACCCTCGCCTGTACGGCATCAGGCGGGCTCGTCGTCCACGTCGAGGCGGAACGCTACCGGATTGCGCCCGAAGATACGAGAGCGTTGATCTTTGCCGGCCGGCCTGCTCCGGTCACCCGGGAGCGGCTGCGGCGGGAAGGCGGCACCGTCACGGGTGAAGTGATGATCGAGGGGCACGCGGCGGTGAACCCAGCAGGCCGGGCGGTGGTGATCCACACCCGGGCAGGCTCTTTCATCGTCCCGCTCGTCTCTTTTCGGCGGGTGGCCCGCGGGGAGGCTGCGAGCGCTCCCCTCTTCCCCCTCATCTCGGAGAACGACGTTCCTTTGGAACGGAGTTTGAGTACCGGAGGTGCGAATGGCGACTGGCCGGAGGGCAAGAGCCCGAGAAGACCGGGGATCTTCGAGATAGGTCTATGATCGAGGAGATCCACCGGGCGATAGGGCTCATCGCCCCCGGTGGTGGCGTGGTCGAAGTCCGGGCGCTCGCCGACGGCGTCACCCACTCGGGCTACTGCGACGATTATGATGGGCTTACCCGGGCCGTCGAGGCCCTCGACGCCGACCCCTCGGTCGCCGGGATCTACGTCACCTTGAACGCGGTGAATCCGGCACTCCTCGCCCGGCGGGCGAACCGGATCAAAATACGGCTCTCCCGCAAAGACGCCGCCACGGCAGATGTCGATATCCTCCGCCGGCGCTGGCTCCCGGTCGACATCGATCCCGTCCGGCCGAGCGGGGTCTCGTCGACCGAGGCCGAGCACGCGGCCGCACTCGCCGCGGCGGAGCGGATCGCGGCGTACCTCGCGGAGCAGGGATTCCCTTTACCTATCAGGGCGGACTCGGGCAACGGCGCCCACTTGTTGTACAGGATCGACCTTTCAAACGACGAATCCTCGACCGCGCTCGTGAAAGGAGTCCTCACGACCCTGGACGCCCTCTTCTCGAACGAGGTCGTGACCGTCGATACCGCGAACTACAACGCCGCCCGGATCTGGAAACTCTACGGGACCGCATCGCGGAAGGGCGACAACACCCCGGAGCGGCCGCACCGGCGAGCGAAGCTGCTTGCCATGCCGGGCGAGATCGGTGTGGTTCCCCTGGAGCGCCTGCAGCACCTCGCGGGTCTCCTCCCCCGGGAGGACCCTCTCCAACCAGAGAAGAGGAGCGGGAATGGCATCGACCTCGCCTCGTGGCTCGCGGGCCACGGTATCGCCGTCCGGTCGACACGGCCCTACCAGGGCGGCACCCTCTACGTCCTCGCGGAGTGCCCGTTCTCGTCGGCCCACAACGACGGTGCATTCGCCATCCAGTTTGCAAACGGCGCCGTCTTCGCCGGCTGCCATCACGCGAGTTGCGGCGGGGGAGCGCAGCGCTGGCCGGAGCTCCGGGGGATGTACGAGCAAAAGAAACGGAGGCCGGAGAAAAAACCGGCGTCGCCGCCGGATGCAGGAAACCTGGAGGAGAAGCCGGTCCCTCCCCCGGCCAATGATGAGCACCGCGAGCGTGCCCTCGAGATCCTCCGGCACGGCGACCCGCTCGCCTTCCTCCTCGATACCTTCAACCGGAGCCACGTCGGCGACCGGACCGTCGCGGAATGTCTCGCGATGTCCCTCGCCTCGCAGTCGGTCGAGAACACGAACGGGCTGCACGTCGCCGTCTCCGGCAACTCGGGCAAAGGCAAAACGCATGCCTGCACGACGATGCAGAACCTCATCCCCGGGGCCTACCAACTCAAGGGCACCGTCTCGAACAAGGCGCTCTACTACGACGACGACCTCCGGGCCGGCACCGTCCTCCTCTTCGACGACGTCTCCCTCTCCGACGACCTCCAGGAAGTTCTCAAGTCGGCGACCGCGAACTTCCGGGAGCCGATCGAGCACCGGCCCCTCACGACCGAGCGGAAACTCCGGGTCTGCACCATCCCGGAGCGGTGCGTCTGGTGGCTTGCCAAGGTCGAGGATATCGGCGACGACCAGGTGATGAACCGGATGCTCACGGTCTGGATCGACGATACCGTTGAGCAGGACGAACGGGTCTTCGAGCACATGAAGGAGGCGGAGGCGGCCGGCCAGTCCCGTAGAGAAGATGATATTCTCACCTGCCGGGCGATCTGGGAGGCCGTCAAAGTCGAAGTCCTCCCCGTCCAGATCCCCTTCGCCCGGCGGATCCAGTCCTCCACAACCCAGAACCGCCGGAACCCGGGCATGCTCTTTGACCTGATCAAGTGCCGCGCCCGGCTCTTTTACCTCCAGCGGGACCGCGACGACGACGGGGCGGTGATCGCCCGGCCGGAAGACTTTGCGGCGGCTGCAACCCTCTACGGCGCTCTCTCGGGGGCTGCCGGGGGCCAGGAGACGAAGTTGACGAAGAACGAGGCGGCGGCGCTCGCAACGGCGGCACAGATGGGCGTCGAGGCCTTCACCGTCCGGCAACTCCAGAGCGCCCTCGGCCTCTCCTACCAGAAGACCTACCGGCTGCTCCACGGTTACACCAACAACCGGGCCGCGTATGCCGGCCTGCTGGAGAAATGCCCGGCGGTGAGTTACATCGACGCAACGGTGACCGGGGAGATGCTCGGGGTCGGGGAGACCGTCCGGCGGCGGGAGCACTACTTCTCGTTTGACCCGGAGGTCTACCGGGCCTGGAGCAGCGGTGCCACGGTCTGGCTGGACGAAGACCCGGACGATCAGAACGGTGGTCCTCATGATTTCACAATTTCACCCGGTTTTCACCAGCAATCCGGGAAAAGCGTAAACGAAGATTCCGGCCATAATGATGGGGATTGCTCTATTGGAGAGATATGTACAGAGATATGTACCGATCAGAGGAGTAATTTACACCGGTTCCCGGGAACGGAGAGCCTGCCTGCGGGAGCGGGTGACCCGACTTCCGGTGTCCGTGAGATCCGCACCGGTGAAAACATACCCGGTATTCCGGATAATAGCCGGCCGATCTGGGAGCCGGCTCCATATGGCGGATTTTCGGGGTGTAAATCAGGGTGTAAAGATGTGAAAACGGGTGTAAATGTGCAATCATCCGTCCCGGTCAACCCCGGCACTCGCACCTGGCGGTGCTCAAACTCCGGCCCTTCGGCCCGTTGTTCACTCCATCCCCTCCCGGCGGTAAAGGACGAGCCCTGCCACATCTGCGGCCACCGGCCGACGTCGCGGGTGTTGTGAGGCGGCGGGGGGCTCTACCTCTGCTACGACTGCTTGAAGAAGGCAAAACGACCGGCGAAGGCACAGCCTCTGCCCGGAGTCCTCGACCACCGAATGTTTACCCGGACAAAGGTCGAACTCGGCCGGTGCGACGTCTGCGGGACGGGGAAAGCGGTGTATCGATCGCGGGAGGCGCAGGCGAATATCTGCGAGGTGCGACGGTTCGCAGAACCGGAGCATGAGCACCGTTAGGTGCGAGGCTGCTACGCGAGGCTGGTCCGGGAGTGGAACGGCCGGGAGGGGGTGAGGTGAGCGACTTCCCCAACGGGGAAGGAGCTCGAGAAAACGCGAAGCGTTTTCGAGTTGCGATTGCCGGAACGGCCGGAAGTACCGGTAGGTGCGGTGCATCCCGCTCCAAAAGACTGATGATGGGCCGGGAGTAATCTATGGATGAGGTCGAGCGCATGGCGGGATACGGGTTGCCGAAGGGGGTCCGGAAGACCATCGTCGCGATACTCAGCCGGAACGGTGCCGAGCGGGTCGCGGTCTTCGGCTCTTATGCACGGGGGGAGGCTGGTTCGACAAGTGATATCGATATTCTGGTCCGGTTTTCCCGCCCCAAAAGCCTCTTTGAACTCGTGCGGATCGAGGACGAACTTGCCCGGGCTCTCGGGAGAGATGTGGATCTCGTCACCGAAAATGCCGTGAGCCCTTACCTTGCCGACGCAATACGCCGTGATGCCGTGGTGATCTATGACGCCGGAGGACCCCGCGTATCTCCGTCACATCCTTGATGCCATAATAAGCATCGAGGAGTTCTCCGAAGGCATCTCGTCGGTGGAGGATCTCAGGTGCCGCAGGCTGGAGCGCGCCGGGATCGAGCGGATGCTTACCATCATCGGCGAAGCGGCAAAGAGGATCTCGCCGGAGTTACTCGGCATGATCCGACGCTGCACCGAGGCAGATCTGCCGGAGCCGGGGTTTGCCGCCAGCGACGGCTTCCAGACGATCATCCGCCTGGCTCCGACTCCCGGGCAGGGGCCGCAGCCAGGGTCACGGCCAAAATGAGAAGGGAGAAGTCAGGATGACGGAAGAGCAGCGTCATCCGTCGGCACCCGGTCCTCACCGGATTCATGCTACTAACTCTCCCGCAACAGCGTCCCGGTCGCTCCATACGACTGCCTTCACGCTGTAGTTGTTCAGCGCATCCAGAACATTCCCCGGGACTGGGTGGTCAAAATCATTCAGGATGGCATAAGCTTTCGAATCGGGAGGGCGGGCATCCCTTATATCAATCCAGGAGAACGCAACTGCCTGTGCCGTGTTTCTGTTCGGACTGCTGATGGTTTTGATGATGCGTTCCGGCTGGCTGCGGGATTTCGGGATGATGAAATCAAAGAGGTGGTCAAATCCGCTCTGGCCGGTGAACTTGACATTGGATGTGTACCGGATAGCGTGCGCCTCAAGCCAGGCGACTACGTCTTCGTAAAACAGGCTCGCGGTCATCGGTGTTGCAAGACCGAAGAGATCGTTGACGGCGAGCATCGCCTGTATCAGGTTGTGCTTGCCGGGTGCAAAATCCGCGGCAGACGTATGCACTTCAAGCCTATCTCCGTTCAGTTTCACGCCGAACCCGTTGAGTGTCATCATCAGCAGCGCTCTTCTCTTCGGACTGTCAAGTTTGCAGCCGGACAACTCCAGATCCTGGAAGATGTATCCGGCATCGGTGAGAACATAATCGCCGTTCCGGCGCCGGGCATAGATCTGGAGATAGTCGTTGTGCCGGTCGAGATAGGGCGTTGTGATCTCCACCCACTCATCCACCTGCCTCACCTGAGTCTTTTCCTTGAGCCAGCGGGAGTACTCATCCAGCAGGCCTTGGATCTCGTCGATCATTCAATGCCCCTCTGAATATTCGGAGGATCTACAATGTTGCAGAACCGCATAAAGTCCTGTAATGCCTGCCATGGGTCGGTGATCTGTGAGAACTTGTCCGGTGGCACTTCAAATGCCCATTTATCACCATATCCTTCCCGGTATATATGCAAATGGGGTGAAGAGATTTCACTGCCGTCGGGATTCCTGTGAGGGGCGCCGCCAAAGTCCAATCTGACCAGTATTAACACCTGCCTCGCACGGTTCTGGTATGTCCCCTTCAAGAGATCGATCCCACCTCTCCGAATATCAAGATGGAATGATTCGCGTCCATCGTGGGAGAGAAGGGGTAACGTAAGATAGCCACCGGCCCCGGGGTAGTAAGAAACAGCATCATTTGCCCTGATTTTCGGAGTGGCAATCAATGCATCCGCTGTTGCCTGATCGACGGAAATATCACTCATATCCGTCGCACCTCATCTACTTTTATCGCCCCGATCGGGCTGGCCATGACCGGCATAGTTCCCCCAATTCATTGCCATGTAGCCTCGTATGCCGCATTTTGGGTTATAGGGCGGATAGATCGATCGAAACACTTCTTCAGCCCGGAGGAGATCGCCTCCTGGAAGTCTGTCGGTGTACTTCGCGAGGTACAACAACCCTATCCCCGGCGATCGTGAGCATCCTTCATTGCAGTGGACGAGAACCCGGTTGCCGGCCTTCAAGCCGGCATCGATGAACTCCAGTGCTGTATCGACGATCTCCCGGGGGATGTAAGCCGGGTCCGGGGCATCTACGAGGTTCAGAATGAGTCGGTTTCCTCTCCGCGCGATGAGGTACTCAGGGTGGTCTTTCGGGGCGGCCCGGCCTGTGTACCCCAGCGCCTGGCGATGATACGGCTCTTTGCAGGCATGGACCACGCACCATCCCGGTTCGTGCCGGACTTTTGATTCGTACGCATGCTCGTCGCCGATGTACAGGTTCGGGTAAATCTCGATCATAGGGCATCTGATAATGTTTTTATAAAGCCTCTGCTGGCTACCATATATGTATTACGACATGATTTTCGGGACAGAAATTCTCTGAAACGTGAAAATTTCAGTTTTACATCCCAAACGTGTGTTACGGTCTTCCCGCTTCACTCATGGGCATCTTTGAAGTACACGGCCTCATCGCATTTCCTCACCAGGATGGTTGTGCAGCAACCCGTTGCACAAACTCAAGGATCGGACCACGCCTCCGCAAACGCGCTAAAAATGTCCATATCGCCTGCGTGCCTGCTCTATCGGCATCACGGCGAGAACACGAACCTCTTTTTCCACTTCATAGACGCGATAGAAAGCCGCGAACGCGTGGCTTATGTGAAGGCAATGGGTGCCCTCCCGCCACGGGGTATACAGGCGTTCTTTATCGCATCCGCTGCTGGATCTCCAGATCGGGTCTTCTTGACCGGTCGAAGAATCTGCGATAACCCGATGTGGGTCTTCTTCGCATGGTTGCAGGGAGAAAGAGCTTTTGTTCTCATTATGGGTTCACCGGATGGGACGGGGGCTCAAATACGATACTACAGGACGGGCTATAAATCGCTCATAGATGAACATGAAATACTATGATGACGATGAAGAAGGTTGCCAGAACGCTGCCAATGGCGCGGATCTCCATGCAGGAGTGTTATGAAGTCCGACATCAAGAACCTGATGCCGGAAATTTGCTTCAAGGAGCGCTGATGTAATTGTGTTTATCGTTTGC
>ENA-UOOE01001862-UOOE01001862.1-fermentation-metagenome-genome-assembly--contig:-NODE-1862-length-16562-cov-29.069910_pt1 | contig 16562 bp, 16 predicted proteins | sample MGYA00245776_ERZ724021 | MGnify/ENA primary metagenome ERZ724021 (study PRJEB28704, sample SAMN03018321) | fermentation metagenome | biome: anthropogenic terrestrial biome; feature: soil... | reverse complement strand
TCTTGCAGTCTCCGAGATGGAAAGATCCTTCACTACGTTCAGGATGACAAAAAACTTTATTCATAACAATGACAAATGGTTTTTTGGGAATTATGCAAAACTCTCAAATTAGCCGCGTTGCGATACATATTCTATTGATAAGTATGATTTAACCTATCTAAAAAGAAAAAATAATATTCCAATAATTATAACTGTAGTGATGATCTTAGAAAGCCAGTCTCCTTTGGCTAACTTCCCTAAGTCACCTATCGTTGAACGGTTTATTGAATCAGCAAAATTAATCATGGGATTTTTTTTATATTCTTCTATTTTGTTTTTATCTTGTTTATCACTTATATCCATAATTTCACCCCCTGTTATTAGTAAGTTTATGCACCCCTTTCCAATGATGTCTAGTTTAAGCAGGTCCTCTTGCTACATTTCAGCCTGTATTGGTATGGCAAGGGCATGGATTTCGGTATGACCGTTGTTTTCCATTTGGCTGCTGGCGAAAACAACGCCAATTACCCGGCCACGGTCATTTAGAACCGGGCTGCCGCTGTTGCCGGGATTAGCAGGCACATTTATGTCAAAAATCGATGTCTGGTTGTCGCTGTTCAAGTGGTATTGTCCTACCTCTCCTCGTTGCGCAATTTTCTCCAGACCCAGCGGATTTCCTATTATGGTAACCTGTTCACCACTTTGAGGGGCTTTCTTATCTATGGGAATTGCAGGCAGGTTATAACTGTGCAATTCTATAGTCGCCAAATCTACTCCTTTGATTGCCGTAAAGCTGTCAGAATAAAAAACCCGTCCATCACCGAAGCTGATTTTGATTTGTTTGGAACCGCTTACTACGTGATGGTTGGTAATGATCTTTCCTTGCGGAGATATGCTGAAACCGGTTCCTTGCTGAACCGACCGGAAAGGGCCGTCCCATACGGTGGCTTCAATGCTGACCACGGCCGGTTTTGCCCTCTTGACGATTTCATCGGTGGTGAGATTCTGATTGCCGGCCAGGAAATCCAGTTGATTTGACAGGATAAATTTAAGTTCCGGAAAAGAAATTGCCGCAAACCCCAGAATGATTAGCAACGCCACAATTTTGAAAGGCCAGCGTTTTTTCCTGGGCGCCTGGGCCAGTTCTTCATCGGCCAACTTCCATTCCCACTCTTCCGGTTCAGTTTTAGTTAACTGCGTTTCTTTGTTTTTGTGCTCCATATTTATCTCTCCTGGCTAATTAACACCAACGAATTATTACAACAGCCTTCTTATCAGAAAATTATATTAAGTAGATTGTAGCATATAAGGGATATTTAAGCTGGGGGCAGGACCTTTTATGCAGCGTTATATAATTTATGTCTGCATATCCTATCTCTTTTGCCATTAAGTGGTACCGTGAATCGCTCCTTTGAATAGTATGTATTGTAATGCCGCAATACGATATGGAAAGGAGGATTAAAAAATGCAGAAGCTCGTGGGAATGGTTTATGCGATGACAAATTCAGCAGCAGGAAATAAAGTTATTGCTTTTCGCCGAGGTGCTAATGGCAGGTTGACCCGTGTGAAGGCCTATGAGACAGGTGGGAGAGGCACAGGAAAGGCGCAGGTCGACCCATTGGCGTCACAAGGATCTCTTATATTATCCCGCGGTGGCGGCTTCCTCTTTGCCGTAAACGCAGGCAGCAATAGCATCAGCAGTTTCCGGGTGGCTAACAGTGGCAGGCTTACCCTGGTGAACGTGGTCCCATCGGGTGGTGTCAAACCTAACAGTATCTGCCAGTTCGGCAGCCTGCTATATGTAACCAATGTGGGCAACACTACCCATAAGTTTGCTTCCAATGTAACAGGTTTCCGCATACAAAAGAACGGTCGGCTTTCCCGAATTAAAGGCTCTACTCATTTACTTAGCAGAACAGACGCCCAACCGACGTGTGTTGTATTCAGCCCTGACGGCCATAAGATTATCGTCTCCGAACTAAATAAAAACCATCTCAGCGTATTTCGTGTGAATAGGAACGGCACCCTGACCGGTCCTTATGTTAACCAATCCAATGGCGCAGGACCGTTCGGTTCCGTTTTCCTTTCCCGAGGTCTATTGTTGGTTTCGGAAGCAGGCCCTAATGCGCTGTCATCTTATAAGGAAGCTGCAAATGGAACGCTGAAAGTCATTAGCGGTTCTGTACTGAATAGACAGTTGGCGACATGCTGGGTGGTAGCTTCCCCGCGTGAACATTTCGCCTATACGTCCAACGCCGGCGGCAACGGTACAATCACCCTCTACCGTATCAAAAAGGATGGAACGCTGGCGGTCGTAAAAAGCATCCGCAGCGTACTAAGCCGAAACGCAGCTCCCATCGATAGCGGAGTAAGCAAGCGGGGAGGAAACCTTTACGTTCTGAATGGGAATGAAGGTTCGATAAGTGTTTTCCGTATCAGGACCAACGGTCATCTCGTCCGATTGCAGGTATTTAAGGATACCGGGCTGCCGAAAGTTGGCGCGCAGGGTCTGGCTGTTCGCTAAACAGGATGGGTCGGGCAGGAGGACGGTTTAGCCTCCTGCCCGAACTTGGTTAACCCCTGTCATTCTAACTCAATCTATGGCATAATAATATAGTTAAAAATATATAATGGCGGTCGCAGCCTACCCGCCTAAAAAAACAAGGAGGAAATATTGTAATGCAACAAGATTCTCAAAGTAGGATTTCCACCCCGTTTCTTATCATAACCTGTCTATTCGTAACCTGTCTTTTGATTACCAACATAGTAGCCGGGCGTTTGGTTGCTTGGGGCAAGATGACTCTTACTGCTGATCTGTTTCTTTTTCCTATTACATATATTTTTGGTGATGTTTTGACCGAAGTATATGGATTCCGGCGTGCGCGTATTACCATATGGCTGGGATTTGCAGCTAACCTGCTCATGGCGGCGGTGTTTATCTTCGTGGTATCATTGCCCAGTCCCTCGTTCTGGGAGCAGGAGAGTGCTTATCGTACGGTTCTGGGGTTTGCTCCGCGGATCGTGCTGGCCTCGCTGGTCGCCTATTTAGTAGGGGAATTCTCCAACTCGATCATACTTTCGCGCATGAAGGTGTTAATGGCAGGAAAATGGTTGTGGACCAGGACCATAGGTTCTACCTTGGTGGGCGAGGGAGTCGATACGGTGGTTTTTATGTCCATCGCCTTCAGCGGTCTATATGAACCCGGCATATTCTGGGGCATGGTTCTGGTGCAGTACGGCTGGAAAGTAGCCTATGAAATTCTGGCTACACCGCTTACCTATTATGTAGTGAACCGTCTGAAGCGCAGCGAGGGGATTGATACCTTCGACCGGGGCATAAACTATAACCCCTTTGCCTGGAAATGATATTGATAAAAAAACCTGCGGCCCGTTTCTAACGCCGGGCCGCAGGAAAGGCTGCGGATCACTCTGCCAATCAGATTATTTGCTCTTTTTATTATAGCCTCGATCCCCATAGGGCTGGAGCCTATCGAGCCATTTTTGTTCCAGCTTTTTTAAAGCATCCTTTTTATCGAAAAATCCTTCTTCCGGTTCTTCTAAAACTTCGAGCACTTCAAACGCAAAAGTTTCTTCGCCGTATCGGTTCCAATCTTCCTGCAGTTCCTTATTTGTATTCCCCCCCGTTTGCAATTCGAAATGTTTGCCGTTTATGGTTCTTAAATTAGGGGTAGCTATGACAAAAACCTTCTGGTTTTCAGTATTGCGAATCTGGTAGACACCGGCTTCAGTTTTCAGGTCTTTGTATTGCTGCTTCAATTCTTTTCTCTGATCCATGGTCAAGTCCTCCGTTTCCGTTAAATGACTTTTTAACCGGTACTGGCTGCCATCAGGTTTACGTTCCAGAAATCCGTAGTCAACCAGATACCTGCGTAAAGTAATATAATCCTCGCAGGCGGTCATTAATATTGAATTAATTTCTTTCTCACTATAAATATGGCTGGCTTCAAAGCGCCCGGCAATTTGGTCCAGGACCACCAGCCGGCTTTTTTCTTTCATACTAAGTGTTTTTAGGGGCCCATCCGGACCGGCTAAAAAGTATTTTTTAATTATCTTTTCTCTCTCCTGCGCAGTAATTGCATAGCGTTTATCAGTGCCGGCAGGGGCGGGTGCCTGATCCGGGGCATGTTTATGGCTGATCTTATCCTGCAGGAGATCCATCAGCACCAGAAATACTTTAGCCTGACGTTCCTTTTCTTTTAAAGAGAATCGATGATTGCGTATAGTGGAACTGCTGCCGATGTCTAATTCCTTTTGGATTTCGGAATCGCTCTTACCTTCGTAAAATAGTTTTAGCAGATTGGCCTGATGTTCGGACAGGCCGGTAATTTTTTTATCCATATCAATCAGATAAGCAAATACTGATTGATGTTGGGCCTGTATATGCATACGCATGTATTTTTCAGCTTCATAAAGAATACCGTCCTCGGGATAAATGACTCCTTTCTCAATCTTTTTCCCGCACAGCAAGCAGATATAATGATCGTCATCCTCGGTGAACCCGCATTTAAGCTGTTCAAACGTTGCCTTTGCCATTATGTTACTATCCATATCTAAACACTCCTGTAATATGTCTATTAATATATAGACATATTAATTCAAAGTTTATGAATAGTCAACGGAAATATAGTTTTTAAAGATCGTTAAGAAAAAGCGCAGGGCGGCCAATCATAACCTAAAGTTATTTTTAATATAATCAAATATATGGTAAATTGATTAAGTAGAAAGCTATAAGGAGAGGAATTTATGCAGGAAGACCTGATCGAAGATTTTCAACGTGTCCGTGAGATTAATTTAATGCGAATCAAAACCGCCAAGGAAGATGGCCAAAAAGTAGTTGGCATATATTGTACTTATTGTCCCCAGGAACTTATTATTGCCGCAGGCGCTATACCGGTAAGCCTGTGTGGAACCAGAGAGGAACCCATCGCGGCGGCTGAAGAAGTATTGCCCCGCAATTTGTGCCCCTTAATTAAATCATCCTATGGTTTTGCGGCTTCCGACACCTGTCCCTTTTTCCATTTTTCCGATCTTATAATTGGTGAAACTACCTGTGACGGCAAGAAAAAGATGTTTGAGCTGCTTAACCGGATAAAATCGGTACATGTCATGCAGCTCCCTCATGAGAAAGACAGCGAGGGTGCTTTTGAGCTGTGGGTAGGGGAGTTAAGGCGTCTTAAACAACGTCTCGAAGACGAGCTGCAGGTGGTTATAACCGATGAAGCATTATGGACGGCCATTGACCTGGTCAACCGGGAAACAGCTGCCGCCCGTGCTGTATGTGATCTAAACCAAATGGATCCGCCGCCTCTCAGCGGCCTTGATTTACTGACAGTAACCTGGTCACGCGGCTTTAGCAGTGACAAGGGTGAAATGGTGGATATGTTAAACGGGTTGACTGCGGCAGCTAGTCAGGCCGATACCGGCAACACTTCGGTCGTCCGTCCCCGTATACTTTTGACCGGATGTCCGGTAGGACTGGGGACGGAAAAAGTAATTCGGCTGGTGGAGGAACTGGGGGGCAGGGTAGTGGCCATGGAGAATTGCTCCGGCTACAAGACCCTGGAACTGCAGACCGGCCATGAAGATGCCGACCCATTGGTAGCTCTGGCCCGCAAGTATTTGAAAATTCCCTGCTCATGCATGAGTCCTAATACTTACCGGTTGGAACTCATCAGTAGAATGATGGATAATTTCAAAGTGGACGCGGTAATCGACCTGACCTGGCAGGCCTGCCATACCTATAACATTGAATCATTTATAGTGGGAGAGCTGGTAAAAGACAAGCACCTGCCTTTTCTCCATCTGGAGAGTGACTATTCCAGCTCTGATATCGAGAGTCTAAAAGTACGCATTGAAGCTTTACTGGAGATGACGGAAAAATGATTGCAGTAGGTCTGGATATCGGTTCCATTGCGGTTAAAGGGATCCTGATCAATGGTGCTTGCCGGCATCAGGCTATCGAGCCGACCGGTTGGAGTCCGCGCGAGGCAGGCAATAAAGTAATTTATCAATTGCTTGATCAATCCGGTCTGCAGGCAAAAAATATCGACCAGGTATTTGCGACCGGCTATGGACGGGTTGCATTTGAGGGTGCAGACCGGACGATTACTGAGATCAAATGTCATGCCCGTGGCATTACGGAGATAGATCCGGACATCAGGACCATAATCGACATCGGAGGACAGGACAGCAAGGTTATCCGGGTGGATGCCAATGGACGGGTAATCGATTTTGCCATGAACGACAAATGTGCCGCCGGCACCGGCCGTTTTCTCCAGGTCATGGCTGTGGCTCTGGGAATGGACGTAAGTGAACTGGGAGAGGCGGAAGACTCTGCTCAGCCAGCCACTATCAATAGCATGTGTACAGTTTTTGCCGAATCCGAGATAATCGGCCTTTTGAGCCGCGGACAATCCCGGGGCAGCATCATAGCGGGCTTGCACCAGTCGGTAGGAAAACGGGTGGCTGCCATGGTAAAAAGGATGGGGGTCCAAAAAGAAGTGGCTTTCACCGGAGGAGTAGCCCGCAATGCAGGTGTAAAAAGGGCCCTGGAAGAGGAATTGGGCTGTTCTTTGATCGTGCCTGATATATGCCAGTATACCGGGGCACTGGGTGCCGCCCTGTTTGCCCTGCAGACCCAATAAATGATATCTCATATCCCATAGCCAGCTCTACGGCCCCGACGTAAGGAGCGGGCCTCAGGGCTGGTGTTTACGTGGTATTCTCTTCACCGGCCTGCGTCATTAATTGTGACCGGAGGGAACATCAGTTGTGCCCGAAGGGTGAAGGGCTATCGCCCTGCGTCCTTAATAGTCGCAAGGGAACATCAGTTGTACCCGTAGGGCATAGACCGGCCTACGGTTTTGTGCTCCAGGGACACAACCAGCAATGAAAATTACGGTCCCGGCGTGGGCCTTAAGGTCTGGGTATTTTCGTATCATTCTCTTGTATGGTTGTTTTAAAAAAATCTGTGTTAATCATACTTAAATCAGTGTTCTTCTGTGTTGAATTTTCGTATTAGCACAGACAGCCCTATGGCCTTCTGACGAAAGGATGACCATAGGGCTGTTTGTGTTATAGTTGGTTTTAGCTTAAATGACCATGGCCAGCATAAGCATATAGTGGCAAATGCTTCCCCCGAGCACAAACATGTGAAAAACCTCATGAAAGCCAAACCCCGGGAAATTAATCAGTGACTTTTTACGGCCATAGATGACACCGCCCAGAGTATAGGAGACTCCACCGGCTACCAGCCAGGCAAAACCGGCTGGAGACAGGGCATGTAACAGAGGAACGCAGGCTATAATAACCAGCCACCCCATTAGTATGTAGATGCCGGTGGTGAGCCAGCGGGGAGCCTGAAAATAGAAAAAGGTCAGAAATATTCCGCCCAAGGCCAGACTCCAAATAGCGATCAACAGACTTGTACCCCATAATCCGGACAGAGCGATTACACATATCGGGGTATAGGTTCCGGCAATCAGAATATATATCATGGCATGATCGAGTTTTCTTAAAATCAGGGTGGTCCTTTCACTCAGATTAAGCCAGTGATAGGTGGCACTGGCCAGATAGAGCAACATCATGGCAGCTCCGAATATAGCAAAAGATGCGGCATATAACGCTCCGCCTATTTTACTTCCCCGTACTAAAAGCACACAGGTTCCGGCGATAGCAAGCAGGAAACCTGCAAAATGGCTGATGGCTGACACTGCATCGCGTGGCGGCCATACGATTAATGGTTTTGGATTTTCAATACTCAATTAAATTACCTTCAATCTTAGGAAATATTTGTTGGCCCGTTTCGGGCATACCCTGAACTTTTACCTATTATATGAATTATCCACTCTCCGCATTAATTTGTCCAGACTTGGAATCCATCTTCGGTTCACTTTATTGAATGTTTATAATATATTTCTCCATTGTGTTAAAATATTCCTGTAATTACTTTTGGATGGATAATAGAAAGGAGATTACCATGCATTTTTCACCCAGGGATATGTTGGGCACGGGAATAAAAGTTTTGGGCTTGATAATGCTGCTTAAGTCATTACAGGCTTTTATAGGATTAATATCGGTGGCAGGACTGAATAACAATTTTACTACTCGCTGGGAATTGTGGCAGGTATTACTGACATTTATTTCACCGCTCGTTTTATTGATAGTTGGATTATGTTTGTTAAAATATGCTGACCGGCTGACTGATTTTTTATGCAAAACCGATGATCCGGAGGCGGACATACAACAGGAAAATCTTTTTCAACTCGCGATAAAATTCATAGGCCTAATCTTAATCGTCTTCGCTATTCCGGAGGCATTTCGCATAATAGGCGACCTTTTTTATATGAAAGCAGTTTCAGAGGCTATAGATACGGTTACCCAAAGCCAGTTCGTATGGGAGCGATCGTTATCTACTCTGATACGCTTGTTATTAGGCTTCTATCTTATGTGCAGCGGACGGTTCTTCTATCACCTGGCTTATCCTGTGAAGGATGAATAAGAAAATGAATGGGTGGCGATTTTTATACTCTGGTCAATAGACCGTGTAAGAGTCCGCTTGGACCGGTTATTTATTGGTAGAATATACTATACCAACTGTTCCCGGACCAACATGTGCTCCTATTACCGGTCCAACTGGTAATGAAGGCACTATTCGGTCATACTGCGCCGTAAGTTTTTCAGCCAATTGCTTGCCCTGATTGCTGTCATGAATGTGATGGACCAGCAGATGCTTAAGGCCGTAATTTTTGGCGTCTTCATTCAATATGTGCAACATATGGTTTATGGCCTTGCGGGTGCCTCTTATACGTCCCATCACATCAGTCATGCCATCGTTAACATAGAGAATGGGCCTGATTTGCAGCAGAGAACCGATTAAAGCCGAGGCTCCGCCGATTCTTCCGCCTTTGATCAAATACTGCAAGGAAGAAGGCACAAACAGGAATTGGACTCTTTTGGAAACATGCTCAACGGTTTGTATTACTTCTTCCATTTTTTTACCGGCTTGGGCCATCATAGCTCCTTCAACTACCTGAATCCCCATCGCCATGCAATTGGTCTTGGAATCCAAGATATTAATAATGGCATGTGGATATTTCTCCAATATCATCTGTTTGGCACTAAGTGCGGTAGCATAGGTCCCGCTCATTTTGGAGGATAAAAAAACACCCAGAACTGCCTCGCCCCGGCTTACGATTTCTTTAAATGTATTATAGATTTCCGCCAGCGCGGGTTGGGAAGAGGTGGGGATGGTATTGGACTTCTCGATTTTTTTATAGAAATAATCATAAGGAACGGAAGTTTCATCAAAAGATTCGTCCGGAAAATTTACGGTTAAATGTACGGTTTTAATATCAAGTTCTTTTAATGTATTTTCGTCAATATAGCAGGTGCTGTCCGTAACTAATTTAATGTTCATGATATGCTCCTATTCGATAAATAATTATTATAACATATTTTTTCTATTTTACCATTATTTCGACTCGCTATATATACTTTTTAAATTGAGAGTTTTTATAATTAACTTTTTCCTATGATTAAGCAGTAACTTTGCCAATGTCATCCTGAGGTAAAGCCGAAGGATCTTAAGATTCTTCGGCTTTGCCTCAAAATTATCACGCGGTCGCACCACAGTAAACGAATAGAGTGTCATTCTGAACGTTAGTGAAGAATCTTTACGTCTTTGAGCGGGAAAGATCCTTCGTTGCACTCAGGATGACAAACCAGCACTTATTCATAGCAATGACAAATGGGGTTTGGGGAATTATGCAAAACTCTCAATTAAAAGAAGGATAAAAGGCATAAGTGATGTAAATAGTTGATATGTTAACTTCTTGGACAGGGAAGCGTGATATTTTGAAAAATTTTTTGTCACGACATCGTAAACCGATTATAAAGCTCCTGATTTTGGCCGGACTTGTTTTTTTGGCTATCAATTATTATGTGGAACAAGTTGGAGCTAAATATATATATCCGCCGGATGAGGTTCCTGAGGCTGACGCCGTTCTTATTCTGGGGGCCTATGTTTTCCCGGATGGAAAACTGTCGGACATGCTGCAGGATCGGGTTACGGTAGGATATGATTTATATATTCGAGGCAAGGCGGCCAAGGTTATCGTGAGCGGAGACCACGGACGCAAGAATTATGATGAAGTAAATACCATGAAAAGCTATCTTAAAGGTAAGGGGGTGGCCGGACAGGATATATTTATGGACCATGCCGGCTTCAGCACCTATGAGAGTTTGTATAGAGCCCGGGATATTTTTCAAGCCAGAAAAGTTATCATCGTTACTCAACGCTACCATCTGTCCCGGGCAGTTTTCATAGCCCGGGAGTTAGGGCTGCAAGCTTATGGAGTCAGTTCCGATCTACACGATTATGGGCCGGTCATGACTAAATACAAAATGAGAGAAATGGTAGCCCGCAACAAGGATTTCTGGTCGGCCAGGGTCTTTAAGCCCCAACCTACCTTTTTAGGAGAACCTATACCGGTGTTTGGCGATGGTGGGGCGACGGATGACAAATAAATAAAAAGCGTCGCTATATCCGGTCCAACTCAAACCAGAACTCTACGCCATCGTCCTGGTTGACTACTCCATATTTGTTCTTATGCAGGTCCTGAATGGCTTTCACGATAGAGAGCCCGAGGCCGGTGCCGCCGTAGTCACGGGTGCGGGCTTTGTCTATTTTATAAAAGCTTACCCAGATCTGGTCGAGGGAATCTTCCGGTATAGGTGTGCCGGAATTAAATACGGTTATCCTTATTTTTTGGTTATCAGGGGAAGGGTCGATGGCTATTTTTATCAAGCCTTTGTCATCTACATGGTTTAAGGCATTATTAAGATAATTGACCAGTACCTGTTCGGTGCGGATAATGTCGGCCGTAACAGTAAGCTCTTTACTAGCAATATTATTTTCCACCTGACAGGTCAGTTTTTTCTCTTCGAATAGGGGTTCAAATTTTTCGACCACCCGGTCCACCAGCAGGGAAAGGTCAAAATTAATCTTTTCCAGATGAAAATAGCCGGACTCAATCTGGGATAAATCCAGCAGGTCATGTACTAATTTATTCATTTTGCCGGCTTCATCCATAATAACATCACAGTAATAATTTTTACTTTCCTCATCTTCCACTACATTGACTTTCAATCCTTCGGCATAACCCTGAATCAATGCTATGGGAGTTTTTAATTCGTGGGAAACGTTGGATACGAATTCTTTGCGCATCTGATCAATTTTGCGTTCTTGTTCGATATCGGCCACCAATTTCTGATTGGCTTCCTGTAGTCCGGTTATTGACATGTCCAGCTGGTTGGAGAGGGAATTGATGCTTTGTCCTAATTCGCCGATTTCGTCTTTACTATTTACTTTGTATTTCTGACTGAAATCCAGATGAGCCATATTCTGTGCTATCCTATTTAATTCCAATATTGGACGGGTAAAGCGGCGGGCAAATATAAAGGCCATTATACTGCCGATCAGAACCGTAATGATTCCGGTAAAAAGAAGGAACCGATTGGCGATCGCAATACTCTCATCGATAGCTTCCAAGGGGGTGCTTAAAATAAGAATATCCGCATTTTTGAGTAAGTAAATGAGCTCGACAAAATCAGTTCCCAGACGGTTGTCGCGGCGGATATGTAAAATTGGCTGTCCCTGCTTAATCTGCTCCAGGCTGGTTACAATATCTACCACCGATATTTTCGTAGATAAAGGAGCTTCACGTCTGATCTGGCCCAGGCGGAATATGCGGGGCTGGGAATCATATATCAAGTAATAATTTTTATTCAGGATAGTGGTGTGAACATTCCGGCTTCTTTCGATTTTTTCAAGGAAAAGAGAGATCTTCTCGGGGTCACCATTGTACATATTGTATATAGATAAACTGCTCTTCAGCAAGGTTTTTTCTTTCTGGCTGATGTAATAGGTTTTTAAATAACCGGTGTTTAAAATTAGAAACAAAGCTACAAAGAACAGAATAAGGCCGGTTATACTAACAAATAGCTTGAGCCGGATAGATTTTCTCATTTTTTGCCCTCAAATCTGTACCCATAACCTCTGACGGTTTGTATGTATTCACTCTTGTCTTCCAGTTTGAGCCGAAGTTTTTTAATATGGGTGTCGACGGTTCTAATATCACCGTAGTAATTATAATCCCAGACGGCGCTGAGTATTTGGTCCCGGTTTAGGGCCTGGCCTTCGTTTTCGGTCATATAGAGCAACAGGTCAAATTCTTTGGGACTTAAATTGACCGGATTACCATTAACCAGCACATGACGACCTTTCTCATCAATTTCCAGTCCAGCGTAGGATTTTACTACTTTGGCGCTGTCTTCAGTACGCCGCAGGAGAGCCTCGACCCGGGCTACCAATATCCTGGGGCTAAAGGGTTTGCTGACATACTCATCCGCACCAAGTTCAAATCCGAACAATTCGTCCGCTTCTTCACCCCGGGCAGTCAACATTATGATGGGGACCCGGGAGCTTTTTCGTATTTCCCGGCACACTGTCCAACCGTCGTATTCCGGCATCATAACGTCCAAAATAACGATATCGATATCTGGTATAGCAGAAACTAGTTCCAAAGCCTCCCGGCCATTGGCAGCTTCGAGGGTGTCATACCCCGCCTTCTTCAAAAAATCAGCCACCAGCCGCCGCATACGGGCTTCATCATCAGCAATAAGTATTTTTTTTGCCATTCCGGCATCCCTTTCTCTTTCGTACCAGGCACAGAGCTTGCCTGCCCTACGGCCTCGACGTTAGGAGAGGACCTCAAGGACGGGTGTTCCATATTAGTACCTGCACCGGCCTGCGATTTTATATTCGTATTATACTATAGCAGGTATCATAATTAGCTTACCATATCAGCGGCTTTATCATGTCTATGATTTAAATTAGGGGCCTGACTAATCAGGTCGCCAACAATCTGGGGGCTTTTTCATAATCCAGAGGGAGTGATCCGCAAATTTTCTAAACCAATTAAGAGAGGCTTTGACTAAATCAAGCTTCATCCAAATAGCGCAAAGAATTGCATAGAAAACAATCCTCTTTTTATTTTTAAACATAATGTTTACATTTTCGCATTGATGGTCTCTTTATCAGATAGCCTTGCAAGGCAAATCAGAATAAGTGAAAGCCATGTCAACCATGAAATCTGCACAAACCGTCTATTACGGACCCAGCACGAGCACTTACCCCTCGGTAGGCAGCGTGTCCCAAAACGAAAGTGTAACCGCCATCTGGAAAGAGGGCGCTTGGGCTCATATCGAGTATAGCGTCACTGGTACAACCAATAATAAAAGAGGATACGTTCCCGCTAGCACGGTAAACATTACCGAATCGGTTCCAACGATCACCAATCAGAATCTTACCAGGTATGTGAATACCAGCGGCACGACTTACACAGGGTCTGCGTCAAGCGGATATGTGGCGGCCGGTTCTGTTTCAAGAGGGGAGACAGTAGCTTTCACTTACATGTGACGCAGCCGCATCGCATTCCTCCCATAAATAACATCATGCCTTTAATATAGAAGACAAGAAGAGGCGTAATCTGCAACACTCAATTAACAATTTAAATTAATTATAAATCTGAACGAAACAGATAAAGCTACCTTTTTGAAGCAGGCTTTTTATGCAAGTGGAAGTTTGGGGCCTGCCAATTGGGGATAAATGCTAATCAAGGTGTTGCAAAATATTTCATAAATTGTCTTATACATATATATATAAGACAATTTTACAGAAACTATTAAGCCATCGAAAAAATCCAAGGAGTGATCGACATGTCAGTTACAATTCAAGTTTTTATTAATTACTAGCAATTAATAGTGTTCCATAATCTTCAGGCAATATATCTACCAAAAATGTAACCGGGCAGGAAAGCTAGTTTAATTGCTACGACTCCTGCTGTTTTACTTTTTTGGGAAAAGGTGAAGCTTGTGCCAAAAAATTAAATTTTGAGATTTACAAAATCGGGTATTCTTTCTCTTTAGCAGTCGAAGGGTGGTATGCCTGATGACTAATGACCTTATTGCCAAATCACAGACAGGGGACAGCGGTGCGACTCTAACGCTCATAAAGAAATTTGATCCACTGTTAAGAAAATACGCCTATAAACTTTATTATGATAATGCCTATAATGATCTTGTCTTTGATTTTATCGAGCTTCTTCATAATATTCGGCTTGATCATATACGCGGACCAAACGAGGAATATCTCGTTTCCTACATATGCACGTCTATCCGCAGCAGCTATATAAAAAGAAAGACTAATATCCTTAAAGAAACTTCAAAAATTTATACTGTATTCCGACCTCAGCAACAACGAGCTTTATTACATTGAAGCAGCGTCAGCCACTGCAGACCTATATTTCAACTTGGAAATGACAGGCATTGATCAAGTACTGACTAAATTGGAATTATCAATCGTCAAAATGATTTATATAAGTGGCTATACCGTGAAGGAGATTGCAGGCATTTACGGAATTAGCAGACAAGCAGTCAACCAAACCAAAAAAAGAGCTCTGCAAACATTAGAGAAATGGTTGCGAACCAGCTTTGTGTAAAGGGGGAGGTTGAAGTGGATATGTTCTGGAATGATCTCAAGATAATGTTGGCTTTGTTAGGAGGGATTGGGGGATGGTTATTAGGGAGCTTCGACTCTCTGTTTTATGCTCTGGTAGCGTTCGTGGCCATTGATTATATAACCGGTGTCCTGCTAGCTATTTACGAGAAAAAAATTTCGAGCAATCTCGGATTTAAAGGCATATGTAGAAAGATATTGATATTTGCATTGATTGCATTGGGGAACATCATTGACCAACACCTCATTGGTTCAGCCAGTACTATCAGAACAATGTTAATGATGTTTTATTTATCCAATGAAGGAATAAGTATACTCGAAAATACCTCCAAAATGGGAGTGCCTTTTCCGCAAAAGCTGAAAGATGTTTTGCAAACTAATTCTAACAGTTCTGATATTTAATAATTTTTCTTAATTCATATAACAATGATTCTTTTTAATAAATATCAAGAAATTCTCAATAAACAATGTTTACAAAAAGCCAATAGTTTTTTCTTCCGATTGAAAACCATCTGTAGATTCAAGGAATCTGATGTAACTTCTAATTCTGACGATAATAGTCTTTTTAGATGCCCCCGATATATGTCGGAGTGTATGCGTTAAATAAATTCGCACATGATCTGCAGTCATTTTTTTTGGTACAAAATTTTCTTTCGGAAAACTGCTGTATAAAAAGGTTTTTACTGTATTGCATTGAGAAGTGACTGTATTTTCGCTTAGTCCGGCTACTTCATGTAAGTATTTCCGAAATCTTTCTACTTCTGCCTCAATAGACATATTCAGATCAAAATCTTTTGCATATAACCGTCTAAAAAACCGATTGCCACTGAGAAAGTAAAAATAAATATGAAGCGCAGCCTGAATCATATCTGTTTGGAAGGATAAAGGAATGTTTTTTAGATATTCAGAAATAACTTTCTTTAGTTCCTCATAATCCGTTAATGAAGCTAAACAAATATCCTTGCATGTCAAAAATTCCTTTACCTTCGAGTATACATCAGTATAACGTGGTTGGAATACTCGTTCTTAACAAGGTAATCTGTAAACTCAACTACATTATTTAGCTGATTTTCCCTAAACATAAGCCTTGTCTCTTTTTAACTTTAATATAGCAAAAAAAGACAAGACCTATATTGTTATGTGCTGAATCTGCTCAGTTTTTAAGCTATATCACCATTAAATGCAGAAGTTGAGAACATAACTAGATTCGGAACATAATTCCGGCCAATTACAAAAAGCTTAATCGAGCGTTCGGCTCTGTTATTATCTATCTCCAACCTGCCATCCAGCAGAAAGTTGTTAAGAGCATCTCATTGGTTCAGTCAGTAGGTAATAGCCTGACCGAAAGCGCTTTTAGGCAGAGCTTGTTGTCGTTGCCTTTTAAGCCATGCATAAAATTCGTCAAGTAATGGTTTAGAGAGTTCCAGCCGTTTTTCATAACGTTCTTTGTTGGATATATCGTTAAGTTTGCTTTCAATGGCAAATAATTTATTGCAATAATCTAATCCCATGCGGGCTATCACTGGCTTGTCATTCTGGTCAGCAGGCAAGGCTTTTAGTGCTTCGGTAAATTTTCTGCGTGCATGCGCCTTATCTTACTTCTCGAATAAGGCCCATTATCCCAGATGTATGATTATCCGAGAAAGTATGCCCAAAGCTGAAGAAATAGGTAAAACCTTAAAACCTTCTCAGATAATCATAATGAAACAATCAGCGTAGAAAATCAGGCATCTCATTGTCACGGACAGTGTTATGATCAGCGTTGGCTGGTATTGGGAACCACCGCTCATTCCATTCCTTCAGATGCTTATCCACAGTATTCTGAGGTATCTCAGCATAAATCTGAGTCGACTGTAATGACGAGTGGCCCAAAAAGTTCTTAATCACAACAAGCGGGACACCTGCTTCTAACATATGGCTTGCTGTCGAGTGCCTCATTGAATGGGGCGTATAACTGTCATCAGTAAATAAGCCGGGATTCTTC
>ENA-UOOE01001857-UOOE01001857.1-fermentation-metagenome-genome-assembly--contig:-NODE-1857-length-16605-cov-7.014924_pt1 | contig 16605 bp, 18 predicted proteins | sample MGYA00245776_ERZ724021 | MGnify/ENA primary metagenome ERZ724021 (study PRJEB28704, sample SAMN03018321) | fermentation metagenome | biome: anthropogenic terrestrial biome; feature: soil; material... | reverse complement strand
CAATAATTAAAGGACTACCTTAAGCAACATTAAAAAGTTCTAAAATTGCATCAAGTGGTTCACCAGCTTGAGTTTTGTTGTAGATAAAAGTTATTTTTTCAGCTTCAAGATTTGCTCTAGCATTTTTTAGTCCAGTGCTAAATTTCAAAGTGTCTTCAGATACTTCTAAACCACAGTAAACATAAGTGAGCATCATAATAAGAAAGTATCTTTTAATACTTTTTTCACTGCGAACTTGATAGTCATCTAAGCCAAGTTTTTTCTTAGATTCTCTAAAGAATGTTTGTCGGGTAAAATGCTGGCGCATTAGTTTCCCATGTTTCCAGCATCTCCGGGTAGACGAGTTGCCCAATTGGCAACTCTAACCCCCACAGAACCCGGCGTGCGGATTTCCCGCACCGGGCTCTTCAAAAGTTGATTTACAGTATTGAATATGATTTCATGTCCCTAAATGGAATTAAAATTTTCGGTTTCAATAACGGAAATTTCTCTTTAATTACACTAAATTTCTCCCAAGTTATGTAACTCTTTTGACTTCGACTGCTTAGCATTTTTCTAAGGTATTTTTCTACCTTATGATAAATTCTGTACATTGATTTTAAATTTCCACCCATTCCATAGTAGTTGTAGTGACCTCTAAGTATCTGATTTATTTTGTATACCTGGTCTTTTATAATCTTTTTATACTTCTTTTTTCAAAAAAATCTTTCCTTGATATACCTTGGACTCTAAGGTAAAATTAAGCTGTCAATACGCAAAAATTATAAATAAAAATTTATTTTTATTTAAATGGGGGAATAACATTATGTCTAAATTAACAATTATTGATAATGAATTTGCATCTTTATGGTATTATCCAGAAACAAAAATCGTACATCATAAAATTAAAAAATACATATTTGGTAAAACACTACAGGATTTATTAAACAAAGGAAGTGAAATATTAAAAAAAAATGGAGCTCAAAAATGGTTATCAGATGACAGTAATAATAATGCATTAAAAGTAGAAGACTCAGAATGGACAGATACTGTTTGGTTTCCTAATACAGTCAGAGCAGGCTGGAAGTATTGGGCCTTGGTACAACCGGAAAAAATTATCGGTCAAATGAATATGAAAAAGAGGACAAGCGTTGTTGCTAATGAAGGAGTTATAGTAAAAGTATTTAATAATACAGACGAAGCAATGAAATGGCTAGAAGACCAATAAAACATTAAATATTTATGATAATTATTTTTAAAGCATGAAAGTAGATAAAGGCTTTCATGCTTTTATACAATTAGGTAGTCAATTATATGCAGAACATACTTAGAACTTAAAAATAGTTAAGTAATGTATAGAAATCATGTACATTAAACTATCTTTGCCTATTTCCTAACATTTTACCATTTCCTCTCGTACCATTTCCCTGCATATGCCCAGCATTATCAGTACAGCTGTTTATATTATTCTTTATGTTTTCTTTTAAAGAATCACCCTGAGCTTTTGTAATTGTTCCCTTTGATACTGCTTCATCAATGGATTTTGACTTTTCTTCAACTAATGCTGTCTTAAATTCGTCAATAGTCATCCCCTTGTCTTTTGCTAAATCATACATAGTCTTTCCTGAATTTAAGCCGTCAGTTATTTCCTTGTCCGTCATTCCAAGTTTGTCCTTTAGTACAGAAGATACATAATCATATCCTCTCATGGAAGTTATTCTTCCAACTCCTAATCCATGATTTGTATTACTAGCTGTGTTTTGTGCATAAACAGTTGCACTTGCTCCAATCACTAAAGTTAGTGCTAACGCTCCTAAAATTGTTTTTGCTTTCATTTTCTATTCCCCCTCATTTTACTTGGTATCTATTTGGTATACCAACATAATAAACGAATTCCAATATAAAAAAGTGTCCTAATTGTGTTATATTTATTAAAATTTACTTGAATATGTTTACAACTAAATCACAATGATAACAAATATAGTCTACAATTATTTCACACTTTTAATTATTATGGATGATATAATCTAAACAAGATAAAACGAGGTGATACAAAATGGATAAAAATATTTTAATTGCCGATGATAATATAGAAATTATTAAAATCTTAAAACCTTATATAGAAAAAGAGGGATTTGGCGTAATTTTTGCCCTTGATGGGGAAGAAGCATTATTAAAATTTAATCATTATAATCCACAGTTAATCTTACTTGACATAATGATGCCCTTAATGGATGGAATTGAAGTTTGCAATAAAATAAGAGAAAAATCAAATACTCCAATAATAATGATAACAGCAAAAAGTGAAGACGCCGACAAAATTTTAGGGTTAAATTCCGGTGCTGATGATTATATTGTAAAACCATTTAGCCCTGGAGAAGTAGTAGCAAGGATAAAGGCTGTCTTAAGAAGAATTACTCTTCCTGAAAATAATAAAATGTCACTAATTAAATATGAACCTCTTGAATTAGACATTGACAATTACTCAATTAAACTAAAAGGTGAAAATGTTAATCTTACCAAAAAAGAAATCGAAGTTTTATGGATGCTCTCAAGTTCACCTAACAAAATAGTTTCAAGGGATGATTTACTCGACAGCATATGGGGTGTAGATTACTTTGGAGACCCAAGGACAGTGGATACCCATATAAAAAGAATAAGGGCAAAGCTTCACCTTAATGGGCAATACAACTGGGACATTAAAACTATTTGGGGTATGGGATATAAATTTGAGGTAAAAGATGTTTAAAAAAAATATTACTTTTAAACTTACTCTTGGCTTTTTAACAATCGTTATTGTTTCAACTCTTTTAATTGGCATTATTGCATTAAGCATATTTAAAAATAATATCTATGAAATCAAAAGAAATAATATGAAAAAACACGCTTTTGAAATTTCAAATACTATTAAGCCATATATGTCTCAAAACATTAACAAAAAAGATTTTATAAATATAATAAATTTAATAGACTCCATTGATAACGCAAAGCTCTGGATAGTGGATTCTAGTAAAAATATTATAAGTGCATCAAATAATAAAGATACTGCTCTCACTTACATTAACGATGCAGATGTGAAAAAAACATATAATTCTATTACTGAAAAAGTATTCACTGGTGCAGAAACATACGGTGAGATATACAACCCTTACTATAAAGAATACATGATGACTACAGCAGTTCCAATAAAAAATAGCAGCAATACTGTAGTAGGTGCAGTAATTCTTAATTCTTCTGTATTGGATTTGTCAAATTCTATAAACAAATTTTTTATATATATAATTTTAACTCTTATAGGCGAAATATGCCTTGCTGGATTTATGGGATATTATTTTTCCAAAAATATATCTAAACCAATAAAGAAAATAAATTTTTCCGCACTTGAACTAGCAAGAGGGCACTATGGATTAAAGACAAATATCTATCAAAAAGACGAAATTGGGGAACTAGCAAATTCCTTTGATCTACTTTCTTTAAAACTTAAGTATACCTTAGGTGAACTTTTTGAAGAAAAAACTAAGTTAAGTAATGTACTAACAAGTATGAATGAAGGCATTTTATCTCTAGATACAAATTTTCATATTATAAATATGAATCAATCTACCTTAGACCTGCTGTCTTTAAAGAACATTGAATCAGACACAAAAATTAATGAAATATTACTAAAATTAAATATAATTGAAGAGTTTAATTCTACTATATCTAGTAATACTAAAAAATCTATTGTGAAAAAATATCTAAATAAAATATTAAATTTCTCTATATCTCCTATAAGAAACAATTTAAATAAGGTTATAGGCGGTGTAATTCTTATTCAAGACGTAAGTGAAAAGGAGAAACTTGAACAAATGCGGAAAGATTTTATTTCCAATGTTTCTCATGAATTTAGAACCCCTTTAACAGTCATAAAAGGTAACCTAGAATCTATTGTAGATGGAATAACTCAACCAGAATGTATACGTGATACCTGCGTTACACTTCTGAATGAAAGTAACAGACTTGAAAGAATGGTTAAAGATTTGCTTAATTTAAGTAAGCTAGAATCTGGTAAATTGGAAATCAATTTTAATGAACTTGACGTTAATATGCTCATTAGCGATACTTTGAGAAGTCTTAAACCTTTAATGGATAATAAGAACTTGGATTTACAACTATCTTTGCAGAATAACTTGCCTTCTCTATCTAGTGATTACGACAAATTGAAGCAATTACTCATAATATTTTTAGATAATGGAATTAAGTTTTCAGAAGATAGAGGCTTCTTAAGGATATCTACCTACACTAACAGTGCAAATATTTTTATAGCTATTGAAGACAATGGAATTGGTATACCTAAAGATGAAATTCAATACTTAGGTGAAAAATTTTTTAAAGCAGATAAGTCAAGAGATTCAAAGACTGAAGGTACTGGACTTGGACTTTCAATTGCAAAAAGATTAGTAAAAGTTTTAAATGGACATTTTTCTATAAAAAGTGAACTTACAAAAGGAACAAGAATAACTATTTCTTTTCCAACAAAAACTAAAAATGAGGTGAAATTATGATGAGACATGGCTATCATATGGGATTGGGGTTTTATGGTTCTTATATTTTAATATTTTTTCTATTAGTTATTTCAGTTTTAATATTTTTAGTATTAAAAAATAAGCCTCCTTTAAATCCCTTTATAATAAAACTTCTAGATATACTTAAAGAAAAATATGCTTCTGGTGCACTTACTGCTGATGAGTTTATAGAGAGAAAATCTATTATTGAAGATATTAAATATTCAAATTCTTATACCCCTATACTTCTTGAGAGATATGCCAAATGTGAAATAACCACAAAAGAATTTTTTAATGTAAAAAATGAACTTGAAAGTAATAATTATAATGCTTCTATATGTGAAGAACTTTCAAAAGGAAAACTTTCCTACGATGAATTTAAATTAAAAATATTGGGAGGGCAAATGAATGAAAAACAATAAATTATTAAAAAACTTACGCTACATTTTACTTGCAGTATTCTTGATACTTATTACAATTGAGGCTTACCTCCATCAACTGCTTGGCGGTGGCAAATCACCATCTATACATGCACTGTGTCCCTACGGAGCCTTAGAATCACTCTACAGTTTGATTTTTGGTGGAACATTTATACAAAAAATATTTTCAGGCACCCTTATTCTCCTTATCATAACATTATTAATAGCATTGATTTTCAGAAGAAGCTTTTGTGGTCTTATATGCCCTTTTGGTGCTCTTCAAGAGTTCTTTGGGATTATAGGCAAAAAAATATTTAAAAGAAAACTTATTGTTCCAGCAAATATAGACAAGCCTTTAAGGTACCTTAAGTATATTATTCTTATAGTAACATTGTATTTTGCCTGGAAAACTGCCGGTTTGTGGATGAATCCCTATGACCCATGGGCAGCATATGGACATATATCTGAAGGCATATCGTCCCTTACTGGCGAGTACCTAATTGCTTTTATTATACTCATAGTAACTATAGTTGGCTCTTTATTATATGACAGATTCTTTTGTAAATATCTCTGTCCTATGGGTGCATTTTACGGCATAATTTCAAAAATAAGTCCAACAAAAATAGTAAGAAATAATGATAACTGTATTAATTGTGGTCTATGCAGCAAAAATTGTCCTGTTAATATTAACGTTTCTGAGCTTGAAGAAATTAAATCTGCTGAATGTATTAATTGCCAAGCTTGCATACTATCTTGTCCTAAAAAAAATGCCTTAGAATTTAAAATTAAAAATAAACCCGTTAAGCCAGCATTTGTTTTAACCTTTGTAATTTTATTATTCTTTGGAGGAATAGGCATTACTAAACTTACAGGAATATACCAGGATACGCCTCCTAAAATATCTCTTGAATCTAAAACTGCTTCTGGCACTAAAACTTCTGAAGTTAAAATAAGTTCTGAAGAAATAAAAGGTTATATGACCTTACAAGAAATATCTGAAGCATTTAAAATTGATTTAAACGAACTGTATAAAAAACTTAATATACCTAATTCCATTCCAAAGGATACAAAATTAAAGGACATTAAGAATTTTATTGCTGATTTTGAAGTAGAAAAAGCTAGAGAAGCACTAAAGTAAACTATAAACCGGGAGCCAAAACTCTCGGTTTATAGTTTATTTTCTTCCCTTTTCTGTCACTAAATATTGATATCTTGGAGGATGTTTATTATATATTTTATAAATTATTTAACATTATTTATTAATGACTCCATGGAAGCCTTCTCCATAGCTCCTGGAACATACTTATTTATGTTTCCCTTCTTACCAATTATAAATGTGGTTGGAAAAACTTCTATATCATACCTATCCATAACATCTCCAGTGCTATCAAACACTACCGGAAATGTATATCCCTGTTTACTAATAAATTCTTCTACATCCTCTTTAGACCCCTCTTTTCCTAAATTAGGTGCAGTTACCCCTAAAATTATAACACCTTTGCTGCTATTTTTATATTCTTTATAAATTTCTTCTATATAAGGTAATTCACTTTTACATGGCGGACACCAGGTAGCCCAAAAATTTAAAAATACTACTTTACCCTTATAGTCACTCAGCTTATGCTTATTTCCATATTGATCAACTAAACTAAAATCTGGAGCTTTAATATTATTTACTTGAGTGGACTCATTCTTATTACTTTTATCTTCTTCATTTTGAAGTTGTTGTTTTGAATATACTGCTTTTTTATTTGTATAATCAAACATTTTTCCTGTTCCACCAAGGATCATTATTAAACCCGATACTATAAGAATACCCCCACCAATTTTTTGTACTATATTCATATGAAGCTTTATCTTATTAAGAAATCCTAACAATTTACTATAAAAAATTGTAATTATTATGAATGGCAGCATGAATCCAATAGTATATATTAAAATAAGAATATTCCCGGCAAAGATGTTCTTTGAAGTTGAAGCCATAATTAGCACAGAAGAAAGCATAGGTCCAACACATGGAGTCCATCCAAAACTAAAGGTAAATCCAAGTATATATGCTGTTAAAGGTTTCATTTTCTTTATCTGAATATGAAACTTCTTTTCTCTTTGCAGGAAGGGTATGTCTATGTATCCCATATAGACAATTCCCATAATAACAATTAAAATTCCACCTACCGTAAGAATTATATTCTTGTTTGATGTAAGAAAGTAATTAAGCACACTTACTGAAGAGCCTAATATAAAAAATGTTGTAGATATTCCTAATAAAAATAAAATCGTATTTATTAACAGTGAACTATTTATAAATTTAACATCCTTGGTTTTTAATGTTTCTGCATCACTATTTGACAATACAATTAAATAAATTGGAAGCAGCGGAAGTATACATGGTGACAATAACGACAGCACGCCTTCTGCAAACACTAGGAATAAATTTATATGTTCCATTTTAATAACCCCCTTATCATTTACAAGCAGATGCAGCTTAAAATCATACAACATTTTGATGAGTTTTTATACCTTAAATTTTTCCATTTAACTCATCGAACTAACGTTAAATTAGCCCAAATATTTAATAAATAAAAAATTAGATACTGGTAGTTTTTTTATCCAAGATAAATTAATCAATAAAAATATAGCACTTCCAACTAAAACCTGCCATGGATACATACATAAATTCTTAAGTGGTATAATTATTGGTAACAATGTGATAGCTGCAGCAGGTGGCAATGTAAATTGTAGAAAATGGAAAATAAGAAAAATACAGACCATAGACAAACCGGCTGAAACCCAAACAGGCCAATGTAGTAAGTAATAGATGAGGTATAACCATAAAACTCCGGAAAAAGCCGCAAGCACCAGTGATATAAAAACTAGCCCAGTCTTATAATGTAGTTTCCCATTTGGTTTAGCAAGTTCTATAAAAGTAACTATCAAAGGTGGCGCAATAATGTAATCCCAATGAAAATATAAAGCAACTGCTGAAACGAGCATGATACTTATTAATAACTTAACCCAATTTATAAATTTCTCCTGGGAGAGGTTAACTTTTTCTCTTTCTTTAAAACTTTTCAGAAATTCAGTACTTGTCCCCTTTTCTTTACAAGAAGTATCTATTAATTTTTTACCACAGGCGATTATTCCTGTAAGTATGCATACAGACAAAGGGTAATACCAGCTTTGAGCATGAGTGAGAATTGGAAGAATTGCTGCAGAAAAGGACGGTGTCACTTCTGAACCTATAATCTTCAATTGAAAAACAACAAGGACAAAGGCTCCAACAATCATAAAAAAAGGAGAGTATGGTAAAAATCTAGTTATAACCAATCCAGTAAGAGCTGCAATAGTTGGGGATAGCCATAAATGAAAGTTTTTATTTCCCCAAGTTGATTTTTCCATAATCCAGGCACCAATAGCAAGGGCCGAAATTTCCGGGAAAATAATTTCTTTTTCTCCTATATATTCTGAAATTATACACATAGCAATCACTAGCATTATAGCTAAAGGTATAAATTGTTTCTTCATTTCAAACCTTCCTATATTTATCCCATAATTTTAGACTTTCTACAATCATGATTTAACTTTTATAGAAATTATAGAATATATTTCATATTACTATTCTTTGTATAATCAGGTCAAGATACATATGACACATTTCATGGACAACAATGTAATCAAAAGCATTAGATTTAGCCATGATACATCTCCAATTAGATAAAAGTTCATTCTTTGATGTACATCTCCCCCATAGCTTTTCTAATATCTTTATCATTTTTATTACTTGCTTTAATTATGAAGTTACCCCGGTATAATTTATGTTCCATACATTAACTCCAATTTCATCATCAATCTTCCATGCTAGGTTTAAGGAATAAGTTATCAATGAATCTTACTTAGTGGGAGTTTGTTTCTCCCACTAAGTTTAGATGAATTATCTAGGGGCGTAGCTACTGTTATCTCCCACTTTGATAGAAGTTGGAGTGTTACAGTAGTTAGCCATCAGATAACTTGTTGAGTTTATCTCTTTCTTAAATAATACTACTTTTACAGAAGAATCCATATATTCTTTTACTATAGTATAGCCCATTTTCTTATAAAAATAATGATTTCTTTTCTTATCCGCAGGTGTCTCTAAAGTCCAAACAGTTGCATTAGGAAATTGACTTTGCATAAACTTAACAGCTTCTTGTCCAATTCCCTTATTCTCATAATCTGGTATCACACAAATACCTCCAAGAAAGTACGTGCTATCATTATTATCTCTAATAATAATGTCACCTACTATTTGATTATTACAAATTATTTTGTATGTTATTTTATTTAGAACAATATTAGTCATACTCTCTTTAGAATGGTTATATCCAGGACATTCTCCATATTTGACAAAATCAGCATAGAAACTCTGATTTTGTACATCAATTAATTTATCAACATCATCAATTGTTGCTTTTGTAAATTCAATTTTCATCGTGTATCTTTAGTGAGAGAGTGCATAATAAGTACCCAACCCTCACTAAAACTTACCTCCTTTCTTTTTAAACTATTAAAAGAAATCTTATTAATTACCTTCCTCATATTCTAAGTCTTTTGTCATACTACGCGTATGTCCCATTTTTCTTAATCCTTATCTTAGTCTATTTATTCCATCTATATCTTCTTTAGTGTAATCTTTGCCATCTGATTCTCTTGGCACTCATTCTACCTCGTTTATTAATTAATTTATATACTGAATTTAAATTAATTTGTAAACGTAATAAGAATCTCGCGTGCTAAAAGTTTTATTTACCACACTGCATTTTATAGTTTCGTATCATCATTCCTTATATATTTCATAAGTCCAGTTACTACCAACTTCTGCTAAATACCAATTTAGGGAGTATAAAAAATATAAAAAAGTCTCCTTGATTTTGTTATAATTAGTTTTGGAAAATAAAAAACAACAAAAATAAAAGGAGACTACTATTATGATACATGAATTAATTAAAAAAAGTAAGGGTTTTTTAGAAAAAGGGTTAAAAATGATGAAAAGTCGTGATAGACGTATCATATTAACAGCTATAGCTGATGAATGCGGTTATGGAAGTGACACTTTTATTGCTAAAGAATTTAATGTTGTACTTTACAAGGACAAAAGCAACATCAGATTTTATTATAGATATAATAGAAGATTTTTGGTTAAGCAATAAAGAGAGCTTTTCAAATATAAAAACACTTATTGTTAATTCAGATAATGGACCAGAAAACAGCAGTCATAGAACCTAATTTATAAAGAGAATTGTTGAGATTAAACTTTATATACATTTTTTAAAATATAAACCTAAATATATATTTTATTACATTATCACTATCATGGTATTTCATTCCATATTCAATTTTGACTTGTTATTTATTTTAAATCCCCTTACATATATATTTTCACCTAATGTGGCAAAAATTAAAGCTGCTTCAGTTTACTTAAATCAATATCAATTTATTCCGTATGACAAGCAGGAAGAATTTTTTGAAGATATTTTTAACTTCCATATTAATAAAAGTACTTTAGCTTCAATGAATATTAATAATCTTAATCATGATAATGAACTACACCTTCATCATTCTTCAGTATTTCTTCTATATTATTCTTTACAAATTTTAATGTATGGTAGCAGGATTCATTTATTGAAGCTTAATGAAGCTATTTTTTAAATACAAATGTTAGTATACAATCTTTTCTCATGTTTATTCTAATATTAATTTCAAATCAATGGAAAAAATAACACTTCACAGACAAGGGATAAGTATATACTTTTTTAAATACAATTTGTACATAAAAATCTATATTTTAAAAAAGTATAACTAAAACGTAAAAATAAAGGATAAAATTTACGCATTAAATACTAATTCTTCCTTTTTTTAAAAAACTATCACGCAGTTTTCGGGTTGTAGATTTATAATAGTACTAAAATTAAATATTGTTAATACATGAACAGTTACTAAATTTATAATTATGACCAATAAATAATTATATTTAAGTACTATAGACTCTATAGTTAATAAAATATGTATAAAAAGTTGAGTTATTCATAGAAAATACACAAATTAAAAGGAAATTAAGGAAAAATGCAGAATATAATTACTATAATATTAAAAAGGAGGTATTTTATTTGATAAAATTTAAGTACAGAAACTTTATTATCAGTTTATTTGTGAGTTTATTTTTTGGCATATTAGTACAAGCTAAAGTTTATGCTTTTCAAATTACTGATAACCAAACCGTAGATGCTAATAAAACATGGACAATCAAATTTACGAGTAATGTTGGTTTTGATACCTTAACTAGACAAGGAATAACTGTAACTGATAGCAAAGGTAATAAAGTAGATGTAATCATACAATTAGGAGACGATGATAACACAGTTATAGTAACAGCTCCACAAGGGGGGTATACAGCAGGAGAAAGTTATATATTAGATATTGGAACTAAAACTCATTCCAGTAAAGGTACATCATTGAAAAGAGAATACAAAGTACATTTTAATATCAAAGATGATAATTCAATAGTAACCTTTAAGGATGATAACTTAGAGAAAGTTGTAAGAAATGCAATAAATAAACCTACAGGGGATATTTATAAAAATGATGTTCAAAACATTACATCTTTAGATACTTCAAATAAGGGCATAAAGGATATTAGTGGAATTGAGAACTTAGGTAACTTACAAACCCTTTGTTTAGATCATAATCAAATAAGTGATATAATCCCATTACAGAGGTTAATTAATTTACAACACCTTGAGTTAGAGTACAATCAAATAAGCAATATAGATGCACTAAGTGGGCTAATTAAGTTACAAAACCTTTATTTAGAAGACAATCAAATAAGTGATATAAGTCCACTGCAAGGATTAACTAATTTGCAAACTCTTTTTTTAAAGGACAATCAAATAAGTAATATAAGTGCATTAAGTAGTTTAACTAATTTACAATACCTTTATTTATCTGGTAATCAAATTACAGATTATAGTCCAGTAAAAGGATACTACAATAATCTTACGGATAAAGATTTTGAAATATCAGACTCTAATAACACGGTAGTAACTTTTAAAGATAAAAACTTAGAACAATTAATAAGAATTATAATACATAAACCCACAGGAGATATTTACAAAAGTGACATTAAAAACATTACATATTTGGATGCTTCAAATAAAGGTATTCAAGATATAAATGGAATTGAAAATTTAACTAATTTACAAACTCTTGATTTAAAAAGCAATCAAATAAATAATATAAGTGCATTGAAAGAATTAGCTAATTTACAATACCTTGATTTATGCAGCAATCAAATTAGCGATATAAGTGTGTTAAATGGACTAACTAATATACAAAATCTTGATTTAAGTATTAATCAAATAAGTAACATAAGTTTATTGAGTGGATTAGCTAAGTTACAAACCCTTTTTTTATATGGTAATAAAATAAGTAATACTGATGAACAGTCATTAAAAAACGCTTTGCCTAAATGCAATATTACTTTTTAACTTAAACAAACAATATATAGTAACACAAAAGAGTTTATAGAACTTTTAACTATAAACTCTTTTAATGATTACAAAATATTTGCACAATAGCTACCAAACTCATTGCCTTTGCTCAGATTGATCCTCAGCATGGCCCTACCTTGCTATTAGCGTGTATATTATTGGCCAAAAGTGGATATAACATACAATATACCTCCTATATGTAAAATGTCTACATATAAGAGAATACATTTTTCCAGTTCAGGGGGTCAATATTCAGTATCAATTGGGGGTCAGTTTTCATTATAAATCAATAACTCATATTAAGCCTTACATTGAATTTGTGGCTGGATATGGATGAATAAAAATTGTCCACTCTAAAACCCAATTTTGGGTTCTAATGTGGACAATTTTGTTCAAAACTTTATTTATATTTTCAAGAGTTTATTTATATTTTCAAAGAATTATTTATATTTTCAAAGAATTATTTATTGTCTACAACATCTTTGCTATCAAAAACATAGTTTTCATTCCAAGGGAAGTGAATTTTTCCTCATATTCTGTAACTACATTTTCAGTAAAATCACTGTTGTGAAGATCATAAGTAAGGTATCTTATTTTAAAATCATTTTCCTTGAAATATTCCTGAGATTCTTCAAAAAGTTCCCCGTCATCCGTCTTAAACCATATTTCACTGCCTGGTTTTAAAAATTTTCTATATCTGTTCAAAAATACAGTATGAGTAAGCCTTCTTTTTTTCTGTCTTCTCTTAGGCCACGGATTACAAAAATTTATATATATCCTGCTTATTTCGTCTTTACTAAAAACTTCCTCAATCTGTGCTATGTTCATAGGTATTATTCTGACATTTGTAACTTCAGCTTCTTGAAGCTTTTTAAGTGCATATATTAATACTTCATCCTTTAAATCAATTCCTATATAATTTATATTGGTATTGTTTAAAGCTTGGGTACACAAAAATTTTCCCCTTCCGCAGCCTAACTCCAAATATATATCATTCTGATTTTTAAACTCTTCTTTCCATTTTCCCTTATACTTTTGTTGTTCTGTTATAGTTAAAGAACTAGCTTCCATTTCAGGTCTAGCCCACCATTTTTTCCTAAGTCTCATATTTTAAATTCCTTTCCAAATTTTGCATTAAACTTAATTTCTATTTAATCTCAAAGTAAATTATCTATTTAAATAATAAAACTGTCAATATTATTATTTAAATATTGTTTTTATATATTATTAAAGTTTTTTTTACAATACACGATAATAATAAGTAAAATATTATACAGGTTGTGAAAATTATGGATTACTTTGTAGAAGATCTAAAGAACAAAAAGATAATTAACATTGATGATATAAAAATAATCAAAGAGTACATTAACAAAAAATATTTTAAAATTCCATCCAGTGAAAAATCAAAAATACTTTCCAATACAATACACCATATTTTAGATACAAATCTAAAAGAACTGCCAGAAAATTATAGACAGACCGTAAAAATAAACACTTTAAAAAATACCCTTTCTAAAAACAAAGCCTCAATTTTCATGTATGATGTATTTCTCTGCTGTATGAAAATTGAACCTTTAAGAAAAAACTTTAAAAAAGAAATTACCAGCTGGATAAATGCAAATATAGAAGATAAAGTTGAAGAAAAAGATTTAAACAACTATTTAGGGATAACGGAAACAAAAATAAGTCCTGTTACAGCTGAAAAACTAAACAATAAAATAAACGAACCTGTTATTTCAAGCAGCACTATTGAAACTGCAGCTGCTTCCTCTGTACCTTTTAAATTAAAATTTAATAAAAAGATTTTAATATTTTCAGGACTACTTCTTATTTTAATTTCTCAGATATTAGGGCAAGCATTTTTTCAAAAAAGCTTATTTACAGCTCCTTTTTATATAGCTAGTACTTCTGAAAGTGGAAGTAACTATTTAAAAGATTTAGTTAACCAAGTAACTTTAAAAAATGCTAAAAAAAATTTTCCAAATATATATCTTCCCGAATATTTAAAATATCAAACAATAGATGAGGACAAATTGAAATCCTATTTAAGCAACCGAAATTCACTCCTAGGCACAGATCCTTACTTCTCCACTATAATAAGTACTGCAAGAGACTTCAATTTAAATCCAATTTTATTATTTGCTATAACAGGACAAGAACAAGCCTTTGTACCGATAAATACTCCAAGTGCCTATAAAATAGCCAATAACCCTTTTAATGTATACCACAGTTGGCAGGAATATAATACAGATATAAAAGATTCTTCAAGAATAGCTGCTAGAACTATTATAAATTTATCAGAAAATAGACCAAATGAAAACAACCCCTTCATGTGGATAGGTAAAAAATATGCGGAAGATGCACACTGGGGAAATGGAGTTCAATCTATATTTGAAGAAATAAATAACTACTTCGCACTTCACAGTAAGAAATAAATAGAGATTGCAAATTAATTTTTAATTTACCATCTCTATTTATTTCTTAAAAAATACTGTTTGCAATGCTTATAAATTTATTATATATAGCCATTGATGGAATGCCTACTACATATTTTGCAATTGGTGTAGCTACAAATATGAGAAGTATAATAAGCTGATACCTGTATAAAGTATCTGATATGTTATAGTAAAAGGAAGGAAATAAATCTCTTAGTATATGAAATCCATCCAATCCAGGTATGGGAATTAAATTGAACACAAACAGCATGCAGTTTATATTTACTACATACAATATAATTTTTACTATTATATTTGAAACTAAAGTATAATTAGCAGACGAATTTACAAATTTATATAAAAACACTGTCAAAAGTGCAGCTAAAAATGCTATTATTAAATTGGCCAAAGGACCTGCCACAGAAACTTTTAAATCATCTATATTTCTATTTTTAAAGGCACTAGGATTAATTTCAACAGGTTTTGCCCATCCAAACCCTACAAGTAATATCATTATAAATCCTATAATGTCTATGTGTGCAAGTGGATTTAAAGTAAGTCTTCCTTGAAATTTAGCTGTTTTATCTCCTAATCTATCTGCCACAAAGGCATGAGCAAATTCATGAAATGTAAGTCCTATAAGTATCCCGGGTATAATAAGTATCTTTTCCAATATTATTTCATTCAAATAATTTCATCCCCTCTTCTTACTAATTTAGCATTACTTTTTGTAACTTTCCATCATTTATTGATGCAATTCCACCTTCATATATTTGTACAAACTTTCCTTTATATACATATTGCTTTCCACTTGTAACTTCTGTCACAAATCCTTTTAAATTATCATTTATGTATATTTTCCCAGAAGGCATGACAAACACATCATCTTTATTTACAGATTGACCCAAATTTACGTTTTCATAATTACTTTCGCTGTCATTTATAGTTCCGCAGTAAATATTTGATATTTTATTATCATTTTCATCACCTACATATATTTTATCATTTTCGTTTACTCCTATCCAAACAGGATTTTCTACCCCATTTATTTCAAGAGGTCTATCCTCCCCTGTAACATATATTTTATTATACACTTTATCTTCATATATAAGTTTATCATCTAAAGATAATATTCCCATATTACCTACCATATAAGATCTTGTAGTTACTTTTCCCATTTCTTTCATTATGTTAATTCTATATATATTTGTCCTTTCTCCGCTATTTTCGGCCTTAACGTATATGACATTAGTAAAAGGAGATTCTTCTATATCATCAATTTTAGCTTTTTCATCTTCCAAATCCAGTTCTTTTATGTTTTCTTTTATGTCCTTGCCAGCTTCATAATATGATAATTTAAATTTTGAACCATCATCAGAACTTTCTTTTTCTGCTATAAGGATTCTATTTCTATCTTTTTGCCATTTATAAAAAGATACCTTGACTCCATCTTCGAATTCTATATCTTTTTCATTTCCAGTTTTTGTATCTACTACTTTCAAAACACTTGATTCATAATATGCCAAATACCTACCATCAAAGGAAACACTAATATTATTAGCATCTGTTGGCACCTTTATAACAACATCTGCTTTTTTGGGTTCACTCTTTACAATTTTTTTGGTTTTTATCTCTGTTTGAGAGGATAAAAAATAATTATTTATATAAAACAATCCTGCAAATTGTACTACCAAAGATATAGTTA
>ENA-UOOE01001855-UOOE01001855.1-fermentation-metagenome-genome-assembly--contig:-NODE-1855-length-16618-cov-3.620842_pt1 | contig 16618 bp, 19 predicted proteins | sample MGYA00245776_ERZ724021 | MGnify/ENA primary metagenome ERZ724021 (study PRJEB28704, sample SAMN03018321) | fermentation metagenome | biome: anthropogenic terrestrial biome; feature: soil; material... | reverse complement strand
AATTTTGATTATGTAAAATATGCAAAGGCAGATATTGAAAAGAAAGAGTTAGAGACTTGTAAGCATGGATTTATTAAGAGAAATGAAGAGAAGTTTTATTATGAATTTAGCAAAGAGCCAGATAGCATAAAACTATCAATGGAATAGTAAATCTTCTAATAGATATCTTCAATAACTTGTGATATATTGTGGTGCTTGAAGGAGGTGGAACTGGTGGAAGATATCATGGAGATATTAGAAGATGCAATATGTGAAAGATTGGAAATAGCGTACTTTGAATTAATCAAAGAAAATGAAGAGTTAAAAGAAAGTATTGAAACGGTAAAGGAATTAGGGACAAAGCTTTATGAAAATAAAGATATTCCAAGAGAAGTAAAAAGACAGATTGAAGATTATAAGGATATATCAGATTTTGTCCAATGTGAGCTGCAAAAGTTTATATACAAGGAAGGACTTAAAGATTGTATCAAGTTATTAAAAATACTTGATATTTTAACATAGCACGGTAAGAACCGTGTTTTTTAATACCTAAAAATAGTTAAGGCCGATTGTTTGCTGTATTTAATAGCATATCAGTCGGCCTTTTTTTATTGCCTAAAACTAATAGCTAAAGGGGGGGTTGGAGGTGGAACATGATTTTTTAATATATATAAAAGAATATCATCAGGGAAAAGAAAAGGCAGTATCCAGTGCATATTTGCAAAGCAGATTTTCCATAAGCAGCAGAACTGTAAGAAAAATTGTCAATCAATTAAGAAATGACGGCAATCCCATATGCAGTGATGAAAATGGCTATTATTATGCCACAGATAAAGGTGAAGTCCTGAATAGTGTTTATCAGATGACCAGCAGAATCAAAGAAATTGCAAAAGCAAAGAATGGTCTAGTTAAATCCCTGCAGAACTTTCCCGATGAAAGCGGACAATTGAGATTAAAAATTGATGAGGACAGAGAAGCGAGGTGATGAAATATTAATAGTTTTATGAGTTGGATAGGAGGGAAAAAAGCCCTAAGAGAGTTAATAGTGTCAGTATTTCCCCTTTATTATGAAAGGTATATAGAGGTATTTGGGGGAGGTGGCTGGGTACTATTTCATAAACCACCTGGTAATGATTTTGAAGTATATAATGATTTTAATGGACTCCTAACAAACTTATACCGTTGTGTTAGGGAGAAACCAAATGAACTGATAGAGGCATTACACTTTGTATTAAATTCCCGGGAGGATTTTGATAGGGTGAAGGATGCATTGGCAAGGGATAGTCCAGAAAGTGATGTAATAAAAGCATCATATTTTTATCAATTAATTCGATATAGCTATGCATCAGGACTTACCAGCTTTGGCAGCCAGCCTCATGATATGTGGAGCAACTTCCCTTTAATTGAACAAGCACATAGAAGACTTAGTAAAGTTGTAATTGAAAATAAGGATTTTGAAAAGCTGATAAGGCAATATGATCGCCCTGTCAGCTTTTTCTATTTAGACCCGCCATACTTTGAAACAGAAAAATATTATAAAAATGTGGGTGAAGATGGTTTCCAAGAGAAGGATCATATAAGACTAAGAGATACCTTAATGAATATAGAGGGAAAGTTTTTACTTTCCTACAACGATTGTGATTTTATCAGGGAATTATATAATGCTCCAAATATTCAGATTGAAAGCTTTTCCCGTATCAATAACATTAAGCAGCGTTATGATAACGGGGCTCAGTTTCAAGAAATACTTATAGCAAATTATGATATGCAGGAGAGGAAGGAAAATAATCCTTCACAAATAAACTTATTTGAAATAGAAAATGGACTTTAAAAACAAGGAGGAAACCTATATGGAAATTATAAAGGAAAATTCTAATAGTAGTATCATTATACCAATTGAGGTGCTAAAAGCCTCTAATCTATTAGACAGTAAAGATATTGAATTAAAAACATTGGAAAATGCATTTGTAGTAATGAAAGGAACTATGAATGCAATGGAACTTATAAAGTTAGCTGAAGGACTTAAGAACCTATCTGAAGAGTTAATAGAACATCTTGCAGGTGTTTGTGGAAGATGTGATGATTGCTCTTATTGCGAAAGATTTGAAGAATATGATGAGATTGTTGTACCTGATTATCTCTTAGAAGAAGCAGGAATCCCTATAGATGCAAAGCTTTGTGCATATACAGAAGAAGATAGCGGAGAAGTTGTAGTTGTAGAAGCAGATTATGACTATGATATAGCTGATGTACCACAGTTTGTTATTGATATTTTTGAAATATCAGGGATCTGTCTTCGGGAACTAGAAGAAAGATTGATGACGGATGATATTGTCTATGGAGATGAATAATCCCTAGATAAATAATCTTAAAAAAAGTGGGATTATGAGAGGAGGTGATAAGAACCAGGGGAAGATTATTAAGAAAAGGAAGGGAATAAGGTGGCAGAAAGGTAAAGACTGGAGGTGGAATATGAGCAGTATTAAGCTTAAGAACGATTGCATTTTCTACTATGGGAATCCTACAGGGTATGTGGAAAAAGATATTGCAACAGTAGACTCTATGTTTCAAAATGAAGAATTTGAAAATTGGATTTACCAAAGAAAACTGATACCTAAATGGACAGAGGGAGTATTTGAAATGCTGTCAAAGGGAGATATAGTACATTTTAATGATAAGGTATTGAACCCCTTAAAAAGTTGTCGTATATGGCAGTTAAGAACAGATGTAAGTCCTGACCGTAAGTTCATAGGCTATGAAGAGATTAAAGAAAACTTTGGGGAACCAGATAAGGATAATTATAGGGTTGTCTATGATGGAGAAAATGAAGCCAATGATTTAGAAGGGATCTATACAAAATTTAATCTAGATCATCCCCAAGGATTTACAGGTCACTCTCTTTCCATATCTGATGTAATAGAACTTTATGATAGTACAGGCAGTGAATTTTACTATGTAGATCGATTTGGTTTTAAAGAAATTGATTTTGAACAAAAAGAACAAAAGCAAGATATGAATATGAGTATTTAAAATTAAAAATATGGAGGAAAACAATATGAGAAATATGTTTAAAAAAGCAAATAAATTTATGACAAAGAAAGCTGTAGCTATAAAAATAGCAGTAAATAATAATCGTGGGGAAGGATATATTGATACAGCAGTAAAAATCCTTATTGCTGTAGTTTTAGGGGCATTACTTCTAGCAGGGTTATATTTATTATTTGGAGATGTGGTTATGCCAACTTTAAATGAAAGAATTAGAGAAATGTTTAACTATGCAGGTTAAAAGGAGGAAGTGTAATAATGAAATATAGATCAAAGAGAATAATTAATATTCTTTTAGTAGTTTGTATACTAATGACTAATTTTATAGGTTCTGTCTATGCTGCAAAGCATATATTTTCAGATAGTATAGGGCATTGGGCCGAGGAAACAATCGACCTTCTTACAGAGAGAGGGATCATTCAAGGATATCCCGATGGACTATCTCATCCGGATAATGTTATTACAAGGGGAGAATTTTCAGCTCTCCTAGCAAGAACTATGAAACTTGAAACTAAAGATAGAGAGAATGTTGGTCTAGTATTTGAAGATATCATAGGTCATTTTGCCCAAAAGGAAATAGAAGCACTTGTTTATGAAGGAATCATTCTAGTGGAGGACTATGGTAAGTTATATATACCTAATAAGCCTATTAGTCGAATGGAAATAATTAAAATGTTAGTTAGAGCAACAGGAAAAGAAAATCATAATCCAGATTGCTCCTGTGATACAGGATTTATTGATGAAGAGAATCTAGCTAAAGAAGAAATTGAATATATTTGTCTTGGAAAACAATATAACATCATTTCTGGTTACCCAGACAGAACCATTCGTCCTAATGGTGAATCTACTCGTGCCGAAGCCTTTACAATGCTTATTAAGCAGGAGAAAGCCAAAGAAAAGATAGAGGAAGATAAAGCTAAGGATAAAGATAAAAATGAGCAAGAGAAGCCTAGTATACCATCAAAGCCAACTGATAAGCCTACGGACAACAAGCCAGATAGAGATAGGGATACAGAAAACAGCTCATCTGGTGATGGTTCAAATTATGTTCCAGCACCAAAATATACTTTTGAACTTCCCCTTACAGCCTATGTTGATGAAGAAATAGAAATTGTTCCTATGAGTTCAAATGTAAAGTCAGTAACATGGGAGATTAGTAAAGATGGTATCCCTGTAGATTTACTTTCAGTTATTGATGGGGAACTAAAGGAAGATGGCGGGACTATTAAAATCAAATCTATTGGAAGTTATACTTTCACGGCTATAGCTGTAAATAGTCGTGGGAAAGAGGTTAAGCATGAACAAACCATAGATATTTATCCAGTAGTTTCTGCTAAACTTAAACTACCCAAAACAGCCCATACAGATACAACAATAGATGTTGATTTATCCACCGAAAACTTAGGAGATGACCCTGTAGCATGGTCAGTTCAAAGGGATGGTAAAGAAATCGACTTTGATACTAATATTACAGGGGAACTTACAAATACAGGTGGTTTAATAATATTTAACAACATAGGGACATACCAGCTAACTGCTGTTATAACTGATGAATTGGGGAAAGAAATCAAAGTAAGTGATGTAATTAAAATATATCCTGTGGGAGAAATAAAGCTAGAGCTTGATAAGATAACCTATACAGATAAAAACATTACCTTAAGAACAGAAACAAAGAATACTGATGATATGGATTTAATATGGTCTCTCACTAGGAATGGAGAAGAAGTCAATATTTCAGAGTTTATTGAAGGGAATATCTCATTAGAAAATAGTATTATAGGTTTTAAGGAAAAAGGTGTATACAATTTAATTCTTTCAGCTATAGACAAAACTGGCAGAACATTTACAGATAAGGTATCCATTACCGTATATCCTGTAGGCTCTGCTGGTTTTTATTTACCTGAAATATTCCATACAGATGATAAGATAAAGCTCGAAGCAGCCTTTGAGGAAATTGGAAATCGTGATGCAGAGTGGTCACTCATTAAGGATGGCAAAGAAGTAGAACTTTCAGATTTTGTTAGTGGAAATCTATCCAATGATGGAGGAATAGTTGCTTTTCCTTATAAAGGTGAATATATTCTAAAAGCTTCCTTCACTGATGATGGAGAGAGAATATATGACTATGAGCAAAGTTTTAAAGTTTACCCTGTGCCAGCTGTTGGTTATACATTACCTAAGTATGCCCATACTGACAGCGATATTAATGTAGGGGTAAATAGCACAGAACTTGATGAACTAGAGATTGAATGGCTTGTTGACAATACCTTTGGTTTTCAGGATTGGTCAACTTATGTAGAGGGAAATCTAAATAATTCAGGAGGCAGTATCAAGTTTAAAAGAGCAGGTGTTTATGAACTAGTAGCTAGAATCATCGATGAAACTGGCAGAGTATTTCTCTTTGAAACAGGAGATATAATCGAGGTGCTTCCTGTATTAGATATAGGATTCGAACTTCCGAAATCAGCCTATACAGACAGCATTATTAATATTAGAACCTATGGTAATAACAATGTTCTTCCAGTGGAATGGAGTATTACCAAAGATGGTGAAGTTATATCTGAAGAACAAGCAATCTCTGGAAGTTTAAATGCACAAGGTGGCAAAATTACTTTCCTTACAGATGGAGATTATACATTGACTGCAAGGATGACGGATTTCCTAGAGAGAAGTTTTTCATATAGCGAGGAAATAACCATAAATCCTGTTATTCAATATAGTTTTGCCATGCCTGATTCCATTCACTATGGCAGGGAATTCGAAGTAAAGGCAGTTTCTGAAAATCTTGGAACAAATAAAGTTAGATGGACATTAGAAAAAACAGGTGAGACAGTAGATTTCAATGGTGAACTAGCCAATGAAGGAGGGAACATCTCCATATCAGATACAGGTGAGTTTACTCTCATAGCCACAATTATAGATGGTGAAGGCAGAATATTTACTCATAAAGAAAAGGTTACTATTACCAATACTGTACCAATAGTAACCTTAACAGTTACACCAACTAGAACTGTAAAGAACGGTAAATTCTTTGTTGATATTAAGGCAACAGCCAGTGATCCAGATGGAGATGCAACAACCTTGGAATATGAAGGTACAACTAGTGATAACTATTATGCAGTAGGAACACATAAGGTCAGAGTACGTGCCAAGGATAGTGTTGGGGCTTATTCACCTTGGGTAGAGAGGAGTTTTACAATTAAAAATTCACCACCAACTACCCCTGTAATTACTAGGACACCAAGTGGAAATAGTGTTGCCCCTGGTACTAAGGTAACTATTACAGCTAAGAGTACTGATGCAGATAATGATCCAATTACCTATGTTTGGGAAGGGCGTAATGCTGAAACACAAGTCTACCCGTTAGGAAAAAATACTGTTCGTGTAAAGGCTGTGGATTCCACAGGTGCAGAGTCCCCATGGGCAGCCATTGTATTCTTTGTTGCTGATCCTAATGGCAGTGGAGGTATGATGTTAACTGGTCCTGATTCAGTAATTCTAGAAAATGGTTTAGAAGGTGCGACTATTACTGAATATACATTTACTGTTCCTCCTGTTGCAGGACATAGTGGAAGTGATTATGGCCGTGTTCGTGGATACAATGTAAAAACAAAACAGTGGGATGAACTTGATTATGGAACTACAAGCAATGGTATCACATTCAGCAGAACTCTAAGTGCTGGTATGTACTCTAAGCTTGAGTTTTATTATTACACTAATCACAATTGTATGTACGATAAATCCAATATTACCTATTCTGTAAGTTACCATTTTGAATAAACAAGGAGGAAATGAATATGGAAAGAACAATTGAAAAATCAAATAATTTTATAACAAATAAAGCTATAGCTGTAAAAGCAGCAACTACCAATAACAGGGGAGAAGGATATATTGACACAGCAGTGAAAATTCTTATTGCTGTAGTTTTAGGAGCATTACTTCTAGCAGGACTATATCTATTATTCGGTGATGTGGTTATGCCAACACTAACAGAGCGTATTAAAGAAATGTTTAACTATGCAGGTTAAGAGCATCTTACAAGGGGTGCTTTTTTCTTTTCTGCTAATGGCGGCATCTTATACAGATATTAAAAAAAGGGAAATACCAGATACAATCTGTATGTTTATTGCCTTAATAGGCCTGCTAAGATTTAGCTTTTTAAATCTGTTTGGGATAATTATTGCTATCCCATTTCTATTAGGAGCAGTATTAAAAGAAAACAGTATTGGTGGGGGTGATATTAAATTAACTGCCTCGGCAGGCATTGTCCTTGGATTTTGGAAAGGAATCTATGGGTTAATAATAGGACTTAGTTTATTAGTATTATTTTATTTATTCTTAGTATTAATATCTAAGATAAAGAAGAAGCAAGTGGCTAGGAATTTACCTATGCCACTTGCTCCCTTTTTAGGGCTAGGTTTTATGATTATATATTTTATGAATTAGGAGGAAAATCATATGGGATTTTTAAAAAATAGAACTGTAATTGGAGTAATATGCATAGTGATTTCACTTGTTATTTGCTTTGGTCTTACACCATTATTTAATAAAGGGATGAGCCAAAAGACTGAGATTATTAGAGTAACAAAAGAAATTAAAGTAGGTGATGAAATCACAAAGGATATGGTTCAAGTTGTAGAAGTAGGTGGATTTAATTTACCTGAAAATATTATTCGAATAAAAGATAATGTTATTGGAAAATATGCCACAGCAGATTTAGGAATAGGGGATTACATTTTAAATACAAAGGTATCAGATATACCAGCAGCTGAAAATGCTTATCTATATAATCTTAATGGAAGTAAGCAAGCTATATCCATTACCATAAAAAGCTTTGCTAATGGGCTTTCTGGAAAGCTCCAAAGCGGGGATATTGTGTCTGTGATTGCACCTGATTATAAAAAACAGGGTGAAACGGTTATTCCATCAGAACTTAAATATGTAGAAGTTATATCTGTAACTGCTTCATCAGGATATGATGCAAATACTGGTGAACAAGGAATAGAAGATGAAAGGGAACTTCCATCAACTGTAACCCTTCTTGTAACTCCAGAACAAGGAAATATTCTTGCCGAGCTAGAGTCAGATTCTAAGCCGCATTTATCACTGGTCTATAGGGGAACACCAGAAAACACAAGGCAGTTTATTGATATGCAGGAAGAGATAATCAAGGAACTTTATTCAGAAGAACAGGAAAAAACAGATGAGGAAGTACCTGAAGAAAATAGAGTTGAGGAAAGTAAGATTGAGGAAACAACAGAGGGTGGAGTAAATTGCTGAACTTTAAAAAGAAAGGTATATTCACACGAAAGACAGAAGAAAAGGTACAGGAGGAAATTCTTCATGGAGGCGTTTTAGCTGTTTGGGGAAGTCCTGGTAGTGGAAAAACAATCGTAGCCACAAAGATTGCCAAGTATCTAGCAGATAAGAAAAAGAATGTAGTATTGGTTTTATGTGATATGACAGCACCTATGCTCCCTTGTATTTGTCCTCCATCAGATCTTGAATGTGAAAAGTCATTGGGAAGTATTCTTGCTGCAGCCCATGTAAGTGAGGCCCTTGTTAAGCACAATATGATTACCCATAAGAGATTATCATACCTAACAATCCTTGGAATGCTTAAAGGAGAAAATGAATATACCTATCCCCCATATACAGAAGTACAAGCAAGAGAGTTAATTGAGAATCTCAGGAAAATAACACCATTTATCATTATTGATTGTGACAGTTATATTGCAAATGATATTTTATCGGCAGTTGCCTTGATGGAATCTGATTCAGTATTGAGACTTGCTAATTGTGATTTAAAAAGTATTAGCTATTTATCCAGTCAATTGCCCCTTCTTCGAGACACAAAATGGGATGCAGATAAGCAGTATAAGATAGGGTCGAATCTAAAGCCACAGGAAGGTGTTGAACATATAAATCAAGCCCTTGGAAGTGTAGCCTTTAAACTTCCACACTCTAAGGAACTTGAGGAACAATATCTTGCTGGAAATCTATTTGAAGATTTATCCATGAAGGATAGTAGGGCATTTAGAAAAGAAATAGAAAAGATAGCAAAGGAGGTGTTTGGGTGTTAGGACAAAAACGAAATAAATCTGTATTTCTAAAGGAAGAAATTCGACAAAGTGGAACATTTGCAAATGAAAATGTGACAAATGATGAACTAATGGGCAATCTATCTACTACTGAAGACTTAGCAGTAGAAATGTTGGAAGTAAAAGAAGTAGAAGAAATAAATAAGGTAGAAAAAGTAAAGAAAATACAAAGGGAGTTGGGCTCTAATAATAGAACCCACTCTCTATTTTTTACCCCGGAATCAGATGGTAAAGATTTCTCAACCGTTTTAAAAAATGTTCAGGAATATATCTCAAATAACTATTCCATCCTTATTACTGATGAAACAATAGAAGGATCTAAGGAGCATTTAAAGAGATATATATCTAAATATGTACAAGACAGCAGAATTTCAGTAAAAGGCATGAGCGGCAAGGAACTTATTGATTCTCTTTATAGTGAAATGGCTGAGTTTGGATTTTTAACAAAGTATATACATGGAGAAGGTATTGAAGAGATTGACATCAACTCATGGAATGATATTGAAATTCAGTATTCAGATGGAAGATGTGAAAAGTTAGATGAACATTTTGACTCACCTGAACACGCAATTAATGTAATAAGGAGAATGCTCCATATATCTGGAATGGTCCTTGATAATGCAAGTCCTGCCGTCCTTGGGCATTTATCGAAAAATATTCGTATTGCAGTATTAAAAACTCCATTAGTAGATGAAGATGTTGGTATAGCAGCATCTATTCGTATTGTTAATCCTCAAAATATGAAAAAAGAGGATTTTGTAGGTGGTGGTACTGCAACTAATCCTATGCTTGATTTTTTATCAGAGTGTATTCGTTATGGAATTTCTGTTTGTGTGGCAGGTGCTACTAGCTCGGGTAAAACAACTATTGCAGGATGGCTTCTTACTACAATACCAGATAATAAGCGAATATTTACTATTGAAAATGGATCTCGAGAGCTATCTTTAGTCCGTGAAAAAGATGGAAGAGTGGCTAACTCTGTTATTCATACCATCACCCGTGATAGCGAAAACGAAAGACAAAAGATAGATCAAATTACACTCCTTGATATGTCTCTTCGATTTAATCCAGATATTATTGTTGTAGGGGAGATGCGTGGGGCAGAGGCCAATGCAGCACAGGAGGCAGCTAGAACAGGGGTAGCTGTTCTTACAACTATCCACTCAAACTCTTGTGAGGCAACCTACAGAAGGATGGTGTCCCTTTGTAAAAGGGCAGTTGATATGTCAGATGAAACATTAATGGGTTATGTAACTGAGGCCTACCCTATAGTTGTGTTTTGTAAGCAGCTTGAAAACAAGGAAAGAAAATTGATGGAGATTATGGAATGTGAAATCTTACCTGATGGTACAAGAAATTATAGACCATTATTCCAGTACATTATTACAGAGAATAGAATGGAAGATGGAGAGTTTATAATTAAAGGTTATCATGAACAAGTGAATAGTATATCAGAAAGTCTATCTAAAAGGTTTTTAGAAAATGGAATGCCAATTGATACAATAGAAAAACTTAAAAAGAAGGAGGTACAAAGTTTATGAGTACCATCTTGTTAATGGCCTGTATCGGAATGATTACAGGTTCTTTTATTTTATTTAATATCTCCCCAATGGAGTTTACGGATAATATCTTTAAAAGGTTAATGAATAAACCTAAGAGCATTAAAGATGAGATTAATGAAACTACTAAACGAAAGAAGTTATCCTTTTTCAGACGTGAAATTATTGAGGTTCAGGAGATTTTAAGAATAACAGGAAGAGAGAAGAAGTTCCCCGTGCTTTGTGCCTTATCCCTTTTATTTTTTGCTATAGGAGGATCAATTGCAGTCATCCTTGGTAATTACTTTTTAGTTCCAGTAATGGCAATAGGCTTAATGTTTATACCACTTTGGTATGTTCGTATTACACAGACTCATTTTAAAAAGGCTATTTCAGCTGAACTTGAAACAGCACTTAGTATTATTACAACAGCATATTTAAGAAATGAGGATATTCTAACTGCTGTAGAAGAAAATATGAACTACTTAAATCCACCTGTATTATCTGTATTCAGCGAATTTATTTCAAGGATAAAGCTAATAGATCCAGATGTAATTGCTTCTTTAAAAGATATGAAAGTTCAAATTGACAATGCAGTATTTCATGAGTGGTGTGATGCTTTAATTGCTTGCCAATTTGATAGAAGTCTAAAGACCACATTAACTCCCATAGTAAGTAAATTGTCTGATATGAGAGTGGTAAATGGAGAACTTGAGAATATGGTGTTTGAACCAAGGAAAGAATTTATTACCATGCAGATATTAGTTCTTGGGAATATTCCTCTTTTATATTTCCTCAATAAGGATTGGTATCATACATTGATGCATACTGTAATGGGCCAGATTGTACTTACAATATGCATTACTGCCATATTTTTATCTACAGCTTTTGTAATTAAATTAACCCAACCAATAGAGTATAGGAGGTAGATAAAATGACATTTTTAATTATTATCTTTGGAATACTCCTGGCTCTTGGACTATTTTTTATATTAGCTGATATTTTAAGACTTCCAAGTCTTGCCACACAAAGGGCAATGCAATCTGCAGGAAAACAAGGAAAAGAAAAGACAAAAAGTATAGATATATTACTTTTAGGATGGGCAGTAAAGCTTTCTAAATATATCCCAATTGATGAGTACAAAAAGAACAGAATGAAAAACACATTAAATGCATCAGGAATTAATATGACTCCAGAAGAATATATGGCATCTGCTATAGTTAAATCAGGTTTAATTGCATTGGCTGTAATTCCTTGCCTTATGATATTACCTCTCTTAGCACCAATTATTGCATTTCTAAGTATCCTTGTATATTTTAAAGAGATACGAAAAGCAGATGAAGAGTTAAAAGAAAAGCGAGAAAAGATAGAAAAGGAACTGCCAAGGTTTGTAGCAACCATAACCCAAGAGCTAAAGGCTAGTAGAGATGTATTATCTATTTTAGAAAATTTCAAGAAAAATGCAGGAGAGGATTTTGCAAATGAATTAGATATATTAACTGCGGATATGCGATCCTCATCTTATGAAGCAGCCCTTACAAGGTTTGAAGCTAGGATTAATTCTCCTATGTTATCAGATATTACTAGAGGGTTAATTGGTGTCCTTCGGGGAGATGATGGATCTATGTACTTTCAAATGCTTTCCCATGATATGAAACAATTGGAACTTCAAAGATTAAAAGCTGAAGCTATGAAGATACCACCTAAGATTAGAGTGTTCTCCTTTGTAATGCTTATGTGTTTTATGATGACCTATATGGCCATTATCATCTATGAAATTATCCGCTCTTTCAGCGGATTGTTTTAGGAGGTGTTCATATGCTTAAGGTACTAAAGTCTAATAAAGGAGAAGGGTATATTGATGTAGCTGTTCTTGTACTTTGTGTTATGCTTATGATTGCTCTTGCCATAAAGGTATTTCCAGTTTATATTGCAAAGCAGCAAATCGACACCTTTGCCACAGAACTTGTTAGAGAAGCGGAAATTGCAGGAAGAGTAGGGACAGAAACTACAAATAGGGAAATCTTATTAAGAGATAAAATGGGAATTACACCAACGGTTAAGTGGTCAAGAACAGGAAAGATACAGTTAAATGAAGAGATAACTGTAACTATTACCTATGAAACTAATATTGGTCTGTTTGGAGGATTTGGTTCCTTCCCTATAACTTTACGAGCTGATGTTGCAGGGAAGTCAGAAGTATATTGGAAATAGGTGAATGATGATATCTGTTTAAATATGCAGTAAAAGTAAGAGAAGGTAGGAGTGAGTAAGAGAAAGTGAGAAGAGTAGGTGAAAGGATGCAGAAGATCAGACAAATATTAAAAGATAAAAAAGGAAGTTCATTTCCTTTAATTGTCGCTGTAACTTTGTGCCTTGTAATAATCATTACAGGTATATACGAATATTTTAGATTGATGATTATAGCACAAGGTGTTCGTGATGCAGTGCAAGATGCCGTAATCTCTACAGTAAATGATAATTATGATGATGTCTATCATGGAGTTCGTGAAGGGTATTCAGGAGGATATCAGCCAGTAGCAGATGATTTTGAAGAATCCCTTGATTATGGAGATATTTATAATAGATTAGATACAATTTTAGGTTTAGAGCGAAGTGGCGGATACCATGTAAAAACTATATCAGATAGAAAAATGGAGTTTAGAATATGGGACTTAGATGTGGATATAAGGAATGCACCTATTGGAACAGGAGATACAGCAAATTCAAGATTTAAGGTTGATTGCACCATTATGCTTGAAGTACCAGTATCCTTTGGGGGTAAACTTCTTCCTAGTATGAAAATAAAAATAAAGACAAGCGGAGGGTATACCCCTAAATTTTAAGAGTTTGAAAAATATCAATAGACATTTGCAAACTCTTGTGGTAGGGTGTGATTTATAAGAAACGGAAAAAAGGAGGCAGAAATCTATGAAAAATATAAGTGATAAAACTAAAAAGCGGCTTGTAGTTATTGGAGGTTTAGTAATCTGTGCAATGCTTATAATTATGATAAGCTCACAGTTTAGAAAAGAACCAATAGAGGACACACTGCCAAATCAAAATACAGAAGTTGGTAATGTAACAATAGAAAAACTAAATGATACAGAAAATGTAGAGAAAGAAAAATTAACGAATAATGAAGATAAAATAGATAATGAAGAATCAAAAGGAAAAGAAGATAAGATTATAATACCACCAATTAAAATTCCAGATACACAGTCTACAAATGAAAATGGCATAGATAAAGGAACGGAGCAGACTATTCAAAAGAATGTTGAAAAGCCTAAAAAACCTACAAAAGAACAGCTTACAAATCCAACACAGAAACCTAATGGCGAAAAGATTGAAGAGCCACCTGTAAATGTGGATCATGACAAGGTAGAGAAACCTGAAGAAACACCGAAAAAGAAGGATGAGCCTAAAGGTGGAGATACGAAAAATGGAAAGATATTTGTACCTGGATTTGGATGGATTGATGATATCGGTGAGGGTGAAGGTACTAAAGTAGATGGAGATGGAGATATAAATAAGCAAATAGGTGATATGGATTAAATATAAATAGCCAAGATAAACACTGTAGAGATGCAGTGTTTTTTCTTTGCAGAAAGGAGATTCCATGAAAAGAAAGTTACTGTTATTAATATCATTTTTAATTATATTTAATTTTACAATGCCTTTTTCTGTATTTGCAGTTGGAGATGGGAATATTGATTCAGGTGGAGGAGGTATGAATTCCGGCACAAGTGAAAATAAATGGTCATCTGGATATGATGGTGTGCGTATAACTGTAGTTCGTGCTAGTGACCATTCAGTGGTAACTATTCCTATTGATTTTACAAATAAGTCACCTACCAATGTCCGTTTGCATTTTGGTAAAGTTAGTAAATTAAGTTATAACGGAGGGAGCTCTCTTTCTCCTAGCAGCCAAAGTTATTCCTTTATTAATCCCGGGCAGGAGATACCAAGAATAGTAAGTACAGATGGGAAAAATAATATAGACGCAATAAAGAAATATTTTTGTTCTGAATATACAATAAAAAGAATCGCTGACATCACAGGAATGAATTATGACATATTAATTGGTGGAGATTATAAACTACTCCTAGAACCTATGGCATACTATACATTTCAAGGTGTTATGATTGCTACAACAGCAACAGAAGCAGCTATGTATGATGAGCAGGTAAGTGGACTATTAAGAAGTAAGATGGTGTCCTTATCCCATAAGAATTTGCCCCTTTCAATGTTTTTAGAGGTAGGGGATTTGGGATATCATGCATGGAAAGGCAGTACATCAACTCCTGCATCTAATGCAGATATAAAGTCTTCTTTAGGCCTTGGAATTGTTCGTTTTACTGAGAAACCAGAAGAACCAATCATCAGTACATTTGATTATGAATATAGGGTAAATACAAAGGTTATTACATCAGTAATAGTAAGTGGTGAACAATCTGATCCTGATAATCCAACCAGTGTTAGTTTTGAAATTGGAGGAAGAACCTATAATGTGGGAAATGTCTATTATCCTAGAGGTGATTCACAACTTGCTTGGGTAAAATGGACAACACCAGATACTGAGCAGGATATGACTATTAATGTAAGTGTTCATGGTTCTGGCAGTACAACTAAATCAACTATTAATATAAAGATTGTTGATTTAGATAAAAACCCACCGCTAAATCCTGTTGCAGATGATAGAAATGACTCGTTTTCCTATGCTCCTGTTCCAAATAAAGAGCAGAAAACAACAGCAAACTGGAGTATATGGAGTCCATGGTGGCAGGAATATTGGGTATGGCATAGCACAGGTGATGATTCAGGGTATTGGTGTGATCATGGATGGTGGGAATTTGACCTTGACCAATATAGTGCAAAACTTTCTGCTGATATGAGAATTACAAATGATAGTAAGAACCCTACTGCAAGTGGAAGTACTTTTAAAAGTGGATATGGCATCAATCAATTAGTAACTGCAAATATTAGTAGCAGTCAAAGCTCTGCTGTTACTTATCCTCAGAATGCTGTTTCCTATTTTCCAGAATTTCAATATGAAACCTATTGGAGATTATTAGAACGTATTTCTAGCGGTTCCAATTCAAGATTTGAATTTAAGAGAAATAAGTATTCCACTTATAAGAATCGTACACATTTTACTCCCATATGGATGCCAGATGGAGCATATACAGTAAATACTTGGGTCATAGATGCATGGACTCCTGATGGGATGCTTTCTATGAATCTTACAGATTCACTTACAATAAGGGGAAATCTATGGCAGGACTGGCATATTGCTCCCTTAAAACCTTAAAAACAGAGAAAGAAAGGTGGATTTTATGAAGAAATACAAGAAAAATTTATTAATTATTTGCATAGTATTGATGGTCTCTATAATGCTTAGTGCAACTGTTTTTGCTGCAGGCTCAGGTGATGTAGCAGGAGCAATTGAAGGTACTTGGAAAGATGCATCTGGGCAGATTAAAACTGTAGTAAATAAAGTCGTGTTTCCTGCTATTGACCTTATTTTAGCAGTATTTTTCTTTGCTAAACTGGGGATGGCGTACTTTGATTTTCGGAAACATGGACAATTTGAATGGGCGGCACCTGCAATCTTATTTGCATGTCTAGTATTCACCCTAACAGCACCAAAATATATTTGGACAATACTTGGAATATAAATTTAAAATTTATATTCCAAAATGAATTATATATTTACTTTCTGTTTGAGCTTTTTTTGCTAATAAGATTAACTTAGTATATGATTTGCTATCTTGTAACATAAGAATAGAAAGAAATTTGCCAATAGATTCCGGTGGAATTAGTGTAATGCCACAATAAGCAAGACATTTATTTTCAATCAGTCTTCGATTCAACAAGGCTGATTTTCTACGAAAGGAGGCGATAAAAATGTTTATATGGGATTTTATCTTAGGTGATGTTATGGATCAAATAATT
>ENA-UOOE01001854-UOOE01001854.1-fermentation-metagenome-genome-assembly--contig:-NODE-1854-length-16654-cov-29.391771_pt1 | contig 16654 bp, 19 predicted proteins | sample MGYA00245776_ERZ724021 | MGnify/ENA primary metagenome ERZ724021 (study PRJEB28704, sample SAMN03018321) | fermentation metagenome | biome: anthropogenic terrestrial biome; feature: soil... | reverse complement strand
GCTGGTGTAAGCAGCAATACGGGTAAGCTGCATAAGCTGCCCAATAGGGCCTTGGTTGTCTTATTCTTGATTGAAAACGGAAAATCCACTATCTATACTCCTTTCCTACTGTGTTCACTATCCCCATTATCCCTAAGTAGCTTATTTTCTGGGAGTAGGGAGACACATCGTAAATCAGGTGTAAGTGCAATACTTACAACCCCTATTTTTCGTGTTTTACCTTTTTTATTCCAACCCCCTTTAAAGCCCACAAATAATCAGGTCCCGAAGGGATATAGAACCGGATTTTTGGCTGACAGCATTATTGTTACTGGCCTGATGTACAATGGGAAACAGGCATTATGACGTGAAGTGTCATAGAGATATGATAAACTGAGCTTTAGAATAATACAAAGGATAAAAAACGGCTAAATTCGGCTATATTTACTCAGTAGCTAACAGAGCTTGCATATTTATGCATTAGTTTATAAATAAGCTAGAAATATCAAGCTTTGTCTTGACTTGCGAACAATAGTATGTAAACATATAATCGCCGACGATTTGAATCAAGTGTATACTTGACCTACTTTATGACTCTAAGTGTCTCCTTTCAGTAACGCTAAAAAATGATAGAGCATGCGGGCGGTAAGACCCCAGATAACTTCTCCTTCCCATATATAAAAATACTGCTGCAGTCGATTGGTGCGGAAAGGATAATTGGCGCCCTGTGGTATAAGCTCCTGGGGAAAGCCGTCTGGAAATTCGGGCTTGAGAATTATTTCAAATTCCAGGGGCTGGTATTCCAACAGGTAAGCCAAAGGAATCCAAAACACTTTCTCCACTTCGGCCGGATTGATTTTAATAAGGCCGATATCCTTTATTCGAGCCGCAAATGAGCGCATAATCAAATTGGACGGGGCTACCAGGGTATCCAATTCGCCCAGTATTTCAACGTCATCCGGTGTCAGCCCCAGTTCTTCACAGGTCTCCCGGATAGCGGTAGTCTGGGACCGGCCGTCAGCGGGGTCTTTTCGCCCTCCCGGAAAACAGATTTCGCCGGGTTGGTGCTGCAGAGCGGGGGAGCGCTTTTCAAAGAGCAGAGCGGTTTTTCCCTCCACCTCAACCAGAGGAACCAGCACCGCCGTTTTTAGAGCGTGCTCATGTCCAAGAATGTCGGCTTTACGGTTTTTTAAATCGGCGATTTTTCCCTCAAGCATTATTCCTCACCCCGTATCATCATATAACTATAACACTATTTGTCAGCTTTGTTCAAATCTACTACCTAATAATTAGGCATTCTCCAGGAAATCCCTCCCGGCCGGCGATAAAATTTTAAAACCAGGGGCGGGAAGAAATGAGAGACTGGCAGGTTAAGGTCTTGTACCGTCGCCACTGGCTTGCACTGGATTATCTGGATTATATTTATAAAGGCAGTCACAGGTTATTTTTTATGTTAAAATAGCTTTAATTGGGAGTGCGGAAAAACACAAAAAAACAATTAGTGAGGGGAAATGGCATGAGAAAAGTAGTGAAATTGATATTATGCGCCGTCCTGGTGTTGGGAGTGGGCATAACGGCAGTGGCTTGCAAAGGCTCCAACCAATCAGAAGAATTCAGGGTAGGCCTGGAATGCGGATATCCTCCCTTTAACTGGACTCAGATTGATGATTCCAATGGCGCGGTTCCTATTTCCGGTACGAAAGAATATGCCGGAGGCTATGACGTGGAAATCGCCAAACGCCTGGCTGAGGGCATGGGCAAGGAACTGGTTATTGTAAAAACCTCCTGGTCCGGTCTGCCCCCGGCGGTGCAATCGGGTAATATAGACGGCATTATTGCCGGGATGTCTCCCACCGCCGACCGAAGAAAGACTATTGACTTCAGTGATCCTTATTACAGCTCCGATCTGGTTATAGTGGTCAAGAAGGGTTCCCCATATGAGAAGGCTACCAGCATCAAGGATTTCTCCGGAGCTAATATTACCGCCCAGCTTGACACCTTCCACTATACGGTTATCGACCAGATCCCTGATGTGGTTAAAAAACCGGCCATGGATGATTTCCCGGCTATGCGGGTGGCATTGGAATCAGGTATTATTGACGGTTATGTCTCGGAAAGGCCTGAAGGCATCTCCGCCACAGCTGCCAATGCCAAGTTTGCCATGGCTGAATTTAACCCCGGGGAAGGATTTGAATATACCCCGGATGATGTCGCCATCGCCGTGGGCCTGAAAAAAGGCAACACTGAACTGGCCGAGCAGATTAACAAGGTTTTAGCCGGAATATCACAGGAAGAAAGAGACGAGCTTATGGAAAAGGCCGTTTTAAATCAGCCTGTCTCGAAATAAACAACGCAGCTTAACAGGAGTGTATTTATATTATGGCGGTAGACGCAGACAGTAGTTTTTTTCAGTGGGTAGTTTACATTCTGCAGCATTACTGGCCCCTCTTCCTGAGAGGGGCCGAGGTTACCCTTATAATTTCCTTAACCGGTACCATTATAGGGTTTGCTATCGGTATATTGATCGGAGTCATCCGCACGATTCCTATGGATCAGAATACCCATCCGCTAAAAAGAATATTATTTAAAATAATTAATTTTCTATTGCTTTGCTATATAGAAGTATTCCGGGGCACCCCCATGATTGTACAGGCCATGGTTATTTTCTATGGGGTAGCCATGATTTGGGGTATTCATCTGTCTACCTTTGCTGCCGGTATTTTTATTGTTTCTATAAATACCGGGGCTTATATGGCGGAGATTGTTCGCGGCGGTATTATTTCCATCGACAAAGGCCAGTTTGAAGCGGCTCATGCCATCGGCATGACTCATTCCCAGACTATGAGCAACATTGTCCTGCCCCAAGCCATCCGCAATATCCTGCCGGCCTTAAGCAATGAATTTGTTATTAACATCAAAGACACTTCCGTGCTTAATGTCATCGGGGTTACGGAGCTTTTCTTCCAATCCAAGTCGGCGGCGGGTAATAACTATCGCTATTTCGAGGTCTTTTTGATCACTTGCTTAGTGTATTTGATAATGACATTTACCGTTACCCGCATACTCAGGTATTGGGAGAAGCGCCTGGACGGGCCCTCAGTCTACACTATTCACGGATCCCAGACGGTTCCCGAAGCAGAAATTAAGATTGTGGGCAGGGAGTAGGAATAATGGAAACAATTATTGAAATCAGGCATTTACAGAAATTCTTCGGAAAAAACGAAGTCTTGAAGGACATAAACTTTTCGGTCAGCCGGGGCGAAGTGGTATGCATAATCGGGGCCAGCGGTTCAGGAAAGTCGACTTTGCTGCGCTGCCTTAATCTTCTGGAACTGCCCACCAGCGGGGAAATATTATATCACGGCCAAAACATTCTGGAGCAGAATATCTCCAATGCCGTCTACCGGGCTAAAATGGGCATGGTTTTTCAGCAGTTCAACCTGTTCAATAACCTGAGTGTCCTGGAAAACTGCACGGTGGGTCAAATTAAGGTTTTGAAACGGAGTGCGGAGGAATCCAGGAAGACGGCAATGGAATACCTGGAACTGGTGGGCATGGCGCAGTTTATAAATGCCCGGCCCCATCAAATATCAGGCGGACAAAAACAGAGAGTGGCCATTGCCCGGGCCCTTTCCATGGAGCCGGAAGCGTTGCTTTTCGATGAACCTACCAGTGCCCTCGATCCGGAAATGGTGGGGGAAGTGCTCAAGGTCATGAAAAACTTAGCCCGCAGCGGACTTACCATGCTGGTGGTTACCCATGAGATGGCCTTTGCCCGTGATGTAGCCCACCGGGTCGTTTTTATGGATGGCGGCGTTATTGTTGAAGACGATACTCCCGACGTAATATTTGACCATCCCAATAACGAAAGAACCCGAGTATTCCTCAAAAGGATTCTTGACGACTGAGCTAAAAAAACAAAAATGTTGAGAACGTTCTTTTTGCTGCCGTTCCCTATGGAGTCGGACAAAAAGGACGTTTTTGTTTTCTTAAAGAAAAAATAACGGCAGGTGGTGTATTATATTAATTAAGAAGGTAAAAGGGGGCAGGGAGAATTGGCAGCCGAACTACGCAAGGATTTGGTAAGGGATACTTGGGTCGTGATTGCTACCGACCGGGCGTTGAAGCCCAACGATTTTCCTATCAACAAAGGGTGGGAGAAGGCGAAAGTAAGCGGGCAGCAGGTCTGTCCTTTTTGCGAAGGCAACGAGTCTTATACTACTGATGAAATTGCCGCCTTCAGGGCCGGCAATACTCTTCCCGATACACCCGGTTGGACCGTACGGACTATACCCAACAAATTTTCCGCTTTTAAACTGGAAGGAGAACTGGAATTGAAGCGGACCGGGATTTTCCAAAGCTGCAATGGTCTGGGGCAGCATGAAGTAGTGGTGGAAACTCCGCAGCATGGGGTTGAGTTTAGCCAGCTGCCGGTGGAGAGAATCAAACAGATTTATCTTATGCTGCAGCAACGCTATCGTCAGCTGGCCACTGACCGGAGGATTAAGTATATCCAGATTTATAAGAACCGGGGCCTTTTCGCCGGAGCTTCACTGGAGCACAGCCACAGTCAGATATTGGCTCTTCCCGAGGTGCCCTCTGAAAACCAGGGATTAAGCCGGTACTATGAGCAGGAAGGCCAATGCCTGCTGTGTAAGATACTGGAAGAGGAGATGCAAAGCCGGCAGCGACTGATATATGAGAGCCGGCACTTTCTGCTGGTTTGTCCCTATGCTTCCCGTTTTTCCTATGAAACCTGGGTTATTCCCCGGCGCCATACCGAGCATTTTGCTGATATAAACGAGGAGGAACTGGATGATCTGGCGGCAGTAATGAAGACTTTTATGCCTGTTATGCTTGATTGTCTGGGCGATCCCTCTTATAATATGGTGATAAATACCGCGCCGGTAAATCAGGATATCGGAGGTGGCTATCACTGGTATATGGAAATAGTGCCCCGCCTTATAGTGGCGGCCGGAGTGGAGTTTGCCACCGGTTTTTATATGAACCCGGTAGCCCCGGAAATAGCGGCGGCCATGCTGCGGGAAAAACTGCCGAGGTGAGTCATGTTTAACTTGCTGTATCCCCGGTTATATGTTGATTCCATCCTTGATATACCCCTTGAACGCCTGCGGACATTAAAAATCAGAGCCTTTATACTGGATTTGGATAATACCCTTACCGAATGGAACAGCAAAGAAGTCCGCGAGGAAGTGAGTCAGTGGTTTGGTCTGATCAAACAGAAGGGCTTTAAAGCCTGCATACTCTCCAACAATGGTGAGCAAAGAATCATTGCCGTAGCCCAAAGTCTTGACATTCCTTATGTACACCGGGCGCAAAAGCCACGTCGGGGAGGGTACCGCCGGGCGCTGGCGCTAATGGGTGTTGCGGCAGGGGAGACCGCAGTGATCGGCGATCAGATATTTACCGATGTGCTGGGGGGCAATCGTTCCGGTTTATTTACTATCCTGGTAAAGCCGATAGACCGGAAAGAATTTATGGGAACCAAGATATCCCGGGGCATGGAATTCTTCGTTTTACGCCGTCTGCAAAAAAAAATAAAATCGGGAAATTTCCCGCAGATATAACAAACTGAATCTTAAACATCCGCGCAGCAGTCTGGCTTCTTAATGATCCAAGCAGTTACTTCCCTGGGCTCCGCGGAAAATTGCAAGGGGCTGATTAAATGCCTGTAAATGCCAACACCCGATGCCTGGGTTTATTCGGCAATCCGGTAGCACATAGTCTATCACCTCTGTTGCATAATTATACCCTGCAGATGATGGGGCTTAATTATGTCTATCTCCCCTTTGCCGTTCCGGCTGGTGAAATAAAGGGAGCAGTAAATGCCATTCGCAGCCTCAATTTTTGCGGTGTCAATGTGACCATACCCTACAAGGAAGCGGTTATCCCTTATCTGGATGCTATTTCTCCCGAAGCTGAGGCTTGTGGCGCTGTAAACGTTATCAGCAACGAGGAGGGCCGCCTCCGGGGATACAACACCGATGGAACCGGATTTACAGCAGCTCTGCGGGAAGAAGGGGTAGCGGTTCGGGGATCGGCCTTATTCATCGGCGCCGGCGGAGCGGCTCGTTCTCTGGCCTGGGCTTTGGCCCGTACAGGAGTGGAACGGCTTGACTTTATGGATATCAAACTGGAAAAGGCGGAAAATTTAGCGGCATCGCTGGCCGGGAGTGTCGGCGCCGCCTTGGCTGCTCATGGCATGAATAAAGGCAGATTTGCCGAACTGGCTGCAGCCAGCAATATCATCATCAACTGTTCCCCGGTAGGTATGTACCCCCATATTGATCAATCACCGGTAGCAGATCTGGATATGTTGCAGCCGGGAACGGTGGTCTGTGATATAATATATAATCCTCTGCGTACCAAATTCCTGTCTATGGGACAGGTCCGGGGGCTGAAAACAGTTAATGGCCTCCCTATGTTTGTTCACCAGGCGGCCCTCAGTCTGGAAATCTGGCTGGGAATTAAACCGCCGGTGGGGCAGATGAAAGAGGTGCTGCGCCGTGAGCTGGAATGAACGAGGTTTCACCCAGTTGGAGCTTTTAATGGTTCTGGTCCTGATGGCAATACTGGCAGCTATGACTTTACCCCGGTTTGACCGGATAATAGAAGATCACAAACTCAGGGCCGATGCCCGTCAATTAGCCTGGGTTCTGCGTTGTGCCCGCCAGGAGGCAGTCACTACCGGACAAAACCGATTGGTAATGTTTAAAATTTATCAATATAAATATGATAAAGGCGGTACCACTTATACCCTGAGCCCGGGCATTAGGTTTAAAGGCACTACTACTTTTGGGGAAGTGGAGAAAATACCTGCCTGTGGATTTTCGCCTTCAGGAGCTCCGGTCCCCCAAGCTGGTACGGCAACCTTGAAAAATAAGTATAATAAAGAAATAGCTGTGGTGGTAAACGTCGAAACCGGCAGGGTAAGAGTGGAGGAATAAGGCTCTTGGGGCCCGCTTTATAATTTAGAAAATGGGAGAGGACAATGATACTACAGCTGCTTTTTATTTTTTTTGCTCGGGTAATTGACGTTTCTCTGGGTACTATCCGTATGATACTGGTTATAAGGGGCGAGAAAGTACCGGCGGCCATAATCGGTTTCTTTGAGATTATGGTCTACACTGTGGCCCTGGGTATGGTGGTCAGCGCTCTCAGTGACCCGGTAAAATTGCTGGCTTTCTGTTCCGGTTTTGCTTTCGGGGTTTTAGTAGGAAGCGTGATTGAAGAAAAACTTGCCCTGGGCTATAGGGGTATTCAGGTTACCATAGACCGGGAGCAAGCCGACCTGATTAAAGAGCTTAGGGAAGAGGGCTTGGCCGTAACCTGCTGGGAAGCCAGTGGGAAAATGGGTCCTAAATTAGTGCTCAGCATCATTGTGAAGAGGAATATGGCGGGCGTGGTTGCGGATAAAATAGCTGACCGAGCGCCGGATGCCTTTATTGTTTTAATGGAACCTAAACATTTTCAGGGTGGATACATAAAAAAGAAGTAGGGTGGTAGGAAATGCTGAGATTTTCAACTTCGGGAGAGTCCCACGGCAGGGGTTTGATTAGCATTATAGAAGGTCTGCCGGCGGGTTTGCAGATTGACGAGGAATTGGTCAACCGCGAATTGGCCCGGCGGCAGAAGGGGTATGGACGTGGGGGACGGATGCAGATTGAAACTGATAAGGTGGAAATTTTCGCTGGGGTAAGAGCCCGGAAGACCTTGGGCAGTCCCGTAAGTTTTTTAATTCGTAACCTTGATTATGAGAACTGGCAGGAGATCATGAATAGTGGTGATTGCCGGGATAATAACAAGGCGGTAACGAGGCCCCGCCCGGGACATGCGGATTTGCCCGGGGCCATGAAATACTGCCACCGGGATATGCGCAACATACTGGAAAGGGCGAGTGCCCGGGAAACTGCATCCCGGGTGGCGGCCGGGGCATTTTTTAAAGCATTCCTCAAGCATTTTGGCATATTTATATATAGCCAGGTTACCGCAATCGGTTCCATCCAGGCTGAAGTATGGCAGCCCAACCGGGAGAATTTGAGCCGGTTCTATGCCCTGGTCGAGGAATCACCGGTGCGTTGTCCGGATAAGGAAAAGGAAGCGGAAATACTGGGGGCGATTGAGCAGGCCCAAAGTGAGGGAGAGTCGCTGGGAGGCAGTTTCGAGGTGGGAGCCATCGCGGTTCCTCCCGGATTGGGCAGCCATGTGAGCTGGGAACGTAAACTTGATGGTCAGATTACTGCGGCTTTAGTAAGTATACCGGCCATCAAGGCGGTGGAGATAGGTGACGGTATAGCCAATGCGGCCCGTCCCGGCTCCCAGGTTCATGATGAGATAGGTTACCTCCGGGAGCAGGGCTTGTATCGAACCAGCAACCGGGCCGGAGGAATTGAAGGCGGTATAAGTAACGGCGAGACTATCTGGGCCCGGGCCTATATGAAACCGATACCTACTTTATATAAGCCTCTGCTCAGTGTTGATACCGCCAGTTGGCAGGAAGAAAAGGCTCAGGTGGAACGCTCCGACATATGCGCGGTACCGGCAGCGGCGGTGGTAGCTGAAGCCATGCTGGCTTTTGTCCTGGCCCGGGCTTGCCGCGAGCAATTTGCCGGGGAAAGTATGGAACAGGTGGAACAGGCGTACAAGAGTTATCGGGAATATTTAGATAAGGTGTGGAAATGGAAAAAAATATAGTTCTGATCGGCTTCATGGGTACCGGCAAGAGCTCGGTAGGAATGAGGCTGGCGCAAAAATTAAAAATGCAGTTTGTTGATATGGATAAGGAAATTGAACGTATAACCGGTCTCAGTGTCAGTAACATATTTAAGCTCCATGGCGAAATCAGGTTCCGTTCCGAGGAAAAGCTGCTCTCCGGCAAACTGGCATGCCGAAACGGACTGGTGATCGCCACCGGAGGAGGAGTGGTACTGGAACAGCAGAATATTAATATTCTGAGTCAAAACGGGATTTTAATCTGCCTCCAAGCCAGCTCTCAGGAGATATTCGAGCGGGTAAACCGGCGCCGGGGGACTCGTCCGCTGCTTAAAAAGGATTTGCGTCTGGAAGATATAGAAGACATGCTGAAAGCCCGGGAGAGCTTTTACGCCCAGGCACAGTACCAGGTAAATACCAGCCACAAAAATCCGGAGCAGGTGACTAACGAGATAGTGGGGCTGCTTAAGAAGAATGAGGGGTGAAAAGTGAGGCTCCACTAACCCTTTATCCCGCAAACATATATTAAGGCTGAAAGTGAGAAGGTATTGATGCAGGAACTTCAAGTTAATTTAAATGAACGCAGTTATGCCATCAAAATCGCTTCGGGCCTGCTGAATAATGCCGGTGCACTATTGCGGGGCATAAGCGGGAACGATAAAATTATGCTGGTCAGCAATCCCACCGTTTATACCCTTTACGGCTCCAGGACCCTTGACTCTTTGAAAAGTGCCGGCTTTATTGTGCATGTAGCCTTGATGCCGGACGGAGAAGCATATAAAAACATGGCTGAAACCATTAAGATTCTGGATCAGGGACTGGCCTGCGGATTGGAACGGGGCAGCATGGTAGCGGCTCTGGGAGGAGGAGTGGTGGGTGATTTGGCCGGGTTCGCAGCGGCTATTTACCAGCGGGGAATAGATTTTGTGCAGTTTCCCACCACCTTGCTGGCCCAGGTGGATAGCAGTGTAGGAGGAAAAGCGGCGGTAAACCACCCTCGGGGCAAGAACCTGATCGGCGCTTTCCATCAGCCCCGACTGGTGGTCATAGACACTGACACTCTCAACACTCTGGAGGAAAGGGATTATCACAGCGGCCTGGGTGAGGTTTTTAAATACGGCATTGTAAATGATAAAGCCTTTTTCGTCTATCTGGAAGAACATGGAGAGCAAATTGCGGGCCGGGATAAGGAGTGTCTATCTCATATCATTTATCAATCCTGCCGGATCAAAAGTGCAGTTGTGGCTGCGGATGAGAAAGAGGAAGGCGGGCGGGCAGTACTTAACCTGGGACATACCTTCGGCCATGCCATTGAGCAATTGACCGGCTACGGCAGCTATCGCCACGGTGAAGCGGTGGCGATGGGGACTATGGCGGCTGTTTATCTGGCTTTAGATGAAGGTCTCCTGCTGAAAGATGAGGCCCGCCGGATTAAAGAACTTTACCGGAAAACAGGTATCCCCATAGTCTTCCCCCAGCTTGATCCGGCAGCAGTTTACCAGGCCATGCTGAAAGACAAGAAGGTAGTGAACGGCCGGTTAAGATTAATCCTGCCTGCAGGTATTGGCGCTTTTACTATCAGGGATGATTGCCGCCGGGAAAAGATACTGAAGGCTATAGTCGAGGCTCAGAAGGAGGAATTTTGAGAACTGCCCTGCCTCCCAAGGAGTCTCGTTATTCATGGCTGCCGGGAAAAGAGCTTAGCGATTGAGGTTATCCCAGTGTTCCCGGATTTCATACAGCTCTACTATAGAAGCTTGGGGATCCCGGCTGGCTATAGTTCCTTTAAGGCGGGCCAGACCCACATTGATGGCATTTATTTCATCCTTTTCCACACTAAATTGGATTCGGGGCACTATCTTTTGCCAGGCCCGGTTTAATTTATCATTATTGCTTACAACCTGTTCCCATTCATCGGCAGCGATATTTTCCCGCACCTGGTCCGCATAAAACACAAAATCATCCTGAGTCCCCAGCGGCTTTTTAAACAGATCCCCCCCGTTCATGACGAAAATAAAGGCGGCAAACAGCAGTATAATGACGGCATAATATTTTTTCCTCTTCATTCACTGTTCTCCTTATAAGAAAGATTGTCTTTATATCTGTCAATATATAAACTTCCGCTGTCAGCGTCGTATCCGGCCAAAAACACATCATCACTGCTGCTTATCCCCTGGGCCCGCAGTTGTTGCTCCAGCCAGATGCGGTCTACTCCAGCCCTGGCCAGATTTTCTTCAATTACCATACCATTGAAAATCAATTCATCGCTTAGTCCCCCGTTACTGCTGGTGATATTCAAATCATTGGGGGTAACCGGCTGATATTCGGGTTTGAGCAGTACGGATAGCTTCCCGTTGGTTTCCAACACTGCAAAACCGACTTGGTTAAGGTCAAAAACATTCTTATCCCGAAGCTGTTCCAGCAGGTCGGAGGTGGTATAGCGAAGTTTACGCATAGTATCCTCCATGATTTGCCCGTTAATCATTATTATCGCCGGTTCACCGGTCAGATAACGGTCGGCCGGCTTATACCTGAAAGAAATAAATTGCAGCGCCAGTACCGCGGCGCTCCAGGTAGCCAGCCCTACCCAATGGGGCCAGGCTCTGCTGGTAAGGTCAACTGAGAGGGTGGCCGCTATTGAACCTATAGTAATTCCCAATACATAATCGAAAAAAGTCAGCTGGCTGATCTGCTGTTTCCCCAGCATACGGGCAAATATCAACAAAGTGAAAAAACCGATCAAGCTTCTCACCACTACTACCAGAGCTTCATTCAGCGTTAAACACCTCGTTCCCAAAGGTCTAATTGTATTATGGATCATTAAGACGGCAAAAATTCACCTGCCGGGGTCTGGGCCGCCTCCCAGGCATTAGTTGTTTAAATTGGCCTTATAGATTTATAATAAATAATAAACTCAAGGGAGGGAGCACGGCGGTGAACATTAAAGAAGCCCTGGAGCTGGCCATAAAAGAGGAATTGAAAGCCCGGGACCGGTACCGGGAACTCGCCAAGGAGGCTGACGACCCCGAGACCAGGTTGATGTTTGAGCAAATTGCCCGGGAAGAAGATAGCCATTATAAAAGGCTGGCCGACAGATTAAAGGCTATAAAACTGATGGGTTAGAAAAGCAAAGCTTAAAGGGGGAAGGTGCAATCTGGCGTTCAGAGCCCGGCATAACTAATGTGCCGGGCTTTGAGCGCCGGTAAGTGCGGTAGCAATGACTATGGCGGCGAAGATAAGCACGAGGGAAATACCGGTAATCCATAATTTTTTGCGAACGTGGGTTTCGCCCTGGAGATATTCAGCCATCAGGTGGGTGCAATAAACCGTATTCCCGGAAAAAATCATAACTGCCAGAAATTGAATCCAGCCTGGAACAGTCGCATAAGCATTGTGAGCCAGATGGGACCAGAGACTATGACTGTAATAAGCCAGTACAATAAACTCAATTAACCCGGCAGCGTATTGAAAGATCAGGCTTTGCTTCTGTATCTTAGTATTTACTTCCATCAGTTCCTTGATCTGTTCTTGGGTGGCAATATTGGCCCGGCTGTTCAAAATATCAATTTTGCTGCGCACAACTTCAATGGCGGCCTGGTGGTTTTCCCGGGATACCCGTAGTTCCTCCAGGCTGGCCAGCATTTCTTCCAGTCGGGTTTTATAGGGTTGGATAAGCCGGTTATAAATATCGGCATCCATTTTCAGCCCCGGCTGCACCCGAACCTGGTGGCTGATTTCATTGAGCAGGGAATTGATTTTTTTACAATCTTCACTTAATAGAGCATAATCTCCTGCTATCATTCCGTAAGCAACGGAAAGCTCATCAATTTGATTTTCCAGCTCCAGGGATTCCTCCAGATGGCTTTGTTCTGTAACCAGGTGGGCATGAAGTATCTGGGAGAGCTTTTGATTCAACTCATCCTTTTCCCGGATAATGGTCTGATGACGGTCGCGCAGAAGGGAGATAATCGTCTGCAGCCCGATCATCCGGGCCTGAAGTTGCGGCAGACCTTCCAGCAGAAAACGCTGGTTTAAAGCAGTGTATTCATCCAGGCTACAGACGTAAAAGGTTTTTCCCCTGACTTGGCTGGAAAATACGCGGGCTATCCGGCCATGGTCAATTTCCGCTGTTATCAGCTCCTTCACGGCTATACTGCCGGCGGCCTCCTCTAACAGCATTTCCCACTCAGCCCCATATCCGCAAAGCACACTGGCGGTCCCCAGCAGATCATCACTGCTTATGGCAGCCTTCTCTTCACAGGAGGCCAGCAGGGAGATGCCGGTTTGCCAGTTGGAATCATTATGCTGCAAAGCTATTATCAATATTTTAACCGAGGCTGTTTCCAGCTCATAATACAGCCCCGGCGTAAATTCTTCCGTATAATTATGCGGATCATACGGATTGAGGGATAAGCGATTCTGCAGTGTCGCCAGCAAATCCTTAATTTTAGCCGTTTCGTCATCCAGAAAATAATAATAGCGCAAGACACTGTAATCGGGCATATCATCCTCCCCTTCTCTTTTTACATTATCTGCTTAAGATTATAAATTAAAGGACGCAATTATTATATAATCAAAATTTCGATTAATTGATAGGTCATTATTGCTCTAAATAGATAAAAAATCCAATACAGCCATAATATGATTGACAATAACTGGTGCTATAGTATAATAAATCTAATAATTCGAGTTTTATGCTTACAGCGGCAGCGAGTGGCTGTATCCGGTGGGGAGAAGGGCAATGGCTGTTCGGGGAAAAATGATGGGGGAAATGCTTATCAAGCGTGGCGTTATAAGCAATGAACAGCTTGCCGCCGCACTTGAAGAACAACGGGACAGCGAAGATAAACTGGGCAGCGTTCTGGTTAAACGAGGGGTTTTGACTGAGCAGCAGTTAAGGGAAACCCTGGAGTTTATACTGGGAATTCCCCAGGTACAAATCAGCAAAGCGGAGATTGACCCCGAGGCGGTCAAAATGCTTCCCCCGGAAATGATCCGCCGGCATAGAGCGTTGCCTATTGCCAGGCGTAAGCATAGCCTTACCGTAGCCATGGATGATCCCCTTAACCAGCAGTCCCTGGACGACATGAGGATAGCCAGCGGCCTGGATATTGTTCCGGTTCTGGCCAGCGCTAAAGAACTGGACCTGGCTATACGCCAGTACCTGGCCTTTCAGCTTGACCCGGGGATGGAGCGAATACTGGGAGAACTGTGCCAGGATAACCGCAATGCCGTTTTGTCCCTAAAAGATACTGATCTCCCGAAGATTGATAATGAAGCTCCGATTATTCGTATGGTCAATGCCATACTGATGCAGGCGGTCAGAGATAGAGCCAGCGATGTTCACCTAGAGCCTCAGGCAGAACATATCCGGGTGCGTTTTCGTATAGACGGAGAATTATATCAGATATTGACCCTGCCCCGGAACTCTTTAGCGGCAATAGTATCACGGCTTAAAATCATGGCCGGAATGGATATAGCTGAAAAGAGAATTCCCCAGGACGGCCGTTTCCACATGCAGGTTGAGCAGGGCCAGGTTGATTTCCGGGTTTCTTCTCTGCCCACCAGTCACGGTGAAAAAATAGCCCTTCGCGTTCTGGATCAATCCAATGCCCCGATCCGTATTGAGCAACTCGGTTTAAGCGCTCAGAACCGGGAAAAGCTTGTCGCTATGGCCCGCCGGCCTCACGGAATAATACTGGTAACCGGTCCTACCGGTTCAGGTAAGACCACTACCCTTTATTCCCTACTGGGCGAGATAAACTCTATGGATAGAAATCTGATAACTCTGGAAGACCCTATTGAGTACTCTCTTGCCGGTATCAATCAGGTGCAGACCAACCCCAAGGCCGGGCTCACCTTTGCCAGCGGTTTGCGTTCCATATTACGTCAGGATCCTGACGTAATCATGGTAGGAGAAATCCGTGATGAAGAAACCGCCCGTCTCGCCGTACAGGCAGCACTGACCGGTCACCTGGTTTTTTCCACTCTGCACACCAACGGTGCGGCAGCTACCATTGCCCGCCTCAGCGACATGGGGATAGAAGATTTCCTGCTGGCCACCTCCCTGACCGGAATCGTATCCCAAAGATTAGTGCGGAGGCTGTGTACCAACTGTCGGGAAACTTATCTGCTGGATGAAAAAGCCGCCGGCCGACTGGGCATCCCGGAACAAAAACGGCAGCAGTTTTTTCGCTCCCATGGCTGCAACATGTGCCGGCAATTGGGTTACCAGGGGCGTATGGCTCTGCACGAGATAATGGTGCTGGGGACAGAAACCCGCAATTTGATCAGCCGGGGAGAATTAGCGGAAGGGCAGCTGGAAACGGCCGCCATAAAAGCAGGCATGCGAACCATGAAAGCGGATGGCATAGCCAAAGCCAGACAGGGGTTAACCTCCCTGGAAGAAGTGATGAAAGCTGTTTTATGGGGAAGCTGACGGTTGCAGCTCTTGAGGCGGATGCTTAAGGGAGCTCTGCCGGTAGAAGGAGGGGCGGAAGGGTGGAATTTGCCTATAAGGTCAAGGATCGCAGCGGAGCAATTCTGAAAGGCCGTCTGGCAGCGGAAGATAAGAATACGGTTATATCAAGCCTTATTGAGCAGAATTACTATATTTTATCTCTGGAACAGGTGCAAAGGTCCGGTAAAGAAGTGGAATTCAGCCTGAGCCAGGTGAAAATCCAGGATATTATAGTAATGACCCGGCAGTTATCTACCATGATGGCGGCAGGATTGCCTATCCTGAAATGTTTCAGCGTCCTGGGTGAGCAGATCAGCAATAATAAGCTGAAAAAAGCCATAGACGAGATACGCGATAACCTGGAGGAGGGAATGCCTCTCTGGCAGGCAGCATCCCGGCATCCCGATATCTTTTCCCCGGTCTATATCAGTATGCTTAGAGCGGGCGAACTGGGCGGGGTTCTTGATACCATACTGGATCGCCTGAGTATACACCTGGAAAGGGAACGGGAAGTAAATTCCAAAATCAAATCGGCATCAATTTATCCGGCTCTCATAAGTTTGGTAGCTATTATCGTAGTATTCTGCATCATTACTTTTGTCATGCCTGCTTTTACGAGCATCTTTCAGGCATCGGGCGCTGAACTGCCGCTTCCTACCCGTATACTGCTGGGCTTGAGCGATTTCTTCCGCCATTATCTGCCGCACCTGCTGGTTGCGGTTGTGGTTGCTGTCTTTGTCCTTAAACGCTGGGGAAAGACTCATAACGGGCGTTTCTTTTTTGATAATCTTTACCTCTCCCTGCCCCTGACCGGCAAAACCTTATCCCGCATTATTGCCGCCCGCTTTGCCCGCACCATGGGGATCCTGCTGCGTTCCGGCATACCCGTATTGGCGGCCCTGGAAGTGGCGGAAGCAGTGGTGGATAACGCGGTTATAGGCCGGGCTATCCATAATGCCAGGGAGAGTATAAGTGAAGGCGATTCTATGGCCCAGCCCCTGGCAGCGGCGGGAGTATTCGAACCTGTGGTGACCCAGATGATAGCTGTGGGAGAAGAAACCGGAGCTCTGGACGAAATGCTCATCCGCATCTCGGATTATTTTGATAAAGAGCTGAGCTATATGATCGCATCCCTGATGGCGGTAATAGAGCCCATCCTCGTATTGATCACAGCTGTCATAGTGGGAGGGATAGTTATTGCCACTCTGATGCCTATGCTGGAAATAGTAAATGCCGTAGGCTAGAGAAATATACAATTTATTGCAACAGAAAACTGCCGGCACATTGGGGAACAGGGGGGAGGATTATGCTGATAGGCAGGGATGAGCAGGGGTTTACCCTGGTCGAGCTGGTCGTGGTGATGGCGATATTGGCTATTCTGGCAGCCCTGGCGGTGCCGCGCTTCAGCAATGTTATGGTCGATGCTAAATTTAAGGCCCATAATGCCAATGTAGAGCTGCTGACCCGGGCGGTGGAAATGTA
>ENA-UOOE01001853-UOOE01001853.1-fermentation-metagenome-genome-assembly--contig:-NODE-1853-length-16691-cov-14.653583_pt1 | contig 16691 bp, 17 predicted proteins | sample MGYA00245776_ERZ724021 | MGnify/ENA primary metagenome ERZ724021 (study PRJEB28704, sample SAMN03018321) | fermentation metagenome | biome: anthropogenic terrestrial biome; feature: soil... | reverse complement strand
AGACATTATAATCTGCGTATGCAACTCTATACCTTCTCTATATTATCCCCATATCCACTCTATATTTTTATAGAGATCCCCCCTTTCGTTCCGGTCGCGTGCCCTGCGCCACAAACCAGCGACACACCCAGTGCCACATGCTAATACATTATACTATGGGAACATTCAATTTTAAAAAGTTTATCACATTATCGGGAAAGGTAGGCCCGTTGGTCCTTTACGCAACCAAAGAAGGCAAGCAACTGTTCAGGACCTACACCAAGCCGGCCAACCCCCGTACCCCCCGGCAGACAGCCCATCGCGCCCGATTCGGGCTGGTGAACAAGGCCCTCTCGCCGTTAAACAACGTCATTAAACAGGGATATCCCGGCGAAAAAAATGCCTACCGCACGCTGGTGGGCAAAGCCCTTCGGGAAGCAGTGGAGGGCGAGTACCCCCATCTGGTGTTCAACTACGGCAAGATCCAGATCGCGCGGGGCCAGCTTCCCGTGCCCCCCGATGTGCAAAAGGAGTACGATGCTTCCACCCGGGAACTGCATTTCAGCTGGCATCCTCACCCGGCAGCCACCCCGCCCTGCGGCAGCCACAACGACAAGGTCATCCTTGTCTGTCTCCACGCGGCCGAACACCCCGAGGTGATCACGCTCCACGCCGGCAACCGCGATGCCGGGGAGGCCACCTTCACGCTTCCCGACGGGTGGCAGGCAGGCCACACCCATTGCTGGCTCTATCTCAATTCGCACGATCAGCAGGCCATTTCAAACAGCGTCTACATCGTGTAAGGCCACCAAACCGCCTGTAGTAGCGAAAACCGAACAGGAGGAGCCTTCATTTTTTTTAAAAGAATCTGTTTCAACGGGATCAATATTGTAGAATCACATCCCCATATGTTGCTTTTGTAAAATAAAAACTGGGAGATGTGGTTTTTTGTTGTATTTTTGTACCACTGCGAAAATGAATCTGCCGCGCGTATTTCTTATGTGACCGGTAGTCACGAAGTGCGCTTGCACGGCTAATTTCGCGAAACAAACAGTACTTACGAAGAGTTGATATCGTGCGCGATACTACTTTCTTTTCCGGACAACAAAGACGAGCCGACCGGCTGAACGCATACATCCAACAGATATGAGAGCATGCTTTATGGGGCTGGGCTACATCGGCCTCCCCACCGCCATTGTGGCAGCCGACAACGGCATTGAGGTCATCGGTGTGGACATCAATCCGCACGTAGTGGACACCATCAACAAGGGGCAGATCCACATTGTGGAGCCCGGGCTTGCGGCGCTTTGCCGCCGCGTGGTCGACAAAGGCACCCTGACGGCACAGGCCGAACCCCGGGAGAGCGACGTCTACCTCATTGTGGTACCCACCCCCTTCACCGGCGACCACGAGCCCGACATCTCCTACGTGGAGGCCGCCACCCGCAGCGTGCTGCCCTACCTGAAAGAGGGCGACCTCTACATCATCGAGTCCACCTCGCCCGTAGGCACCACCGAGAAGATGGCCAGCCTCATCTTCACCGAGCGTCCCGAGCTGAGAGACAAGCTCGCCATCGCCTATTGCCCGGAGCGCGTGCTGCCGGGCAACGTCATTTATGAGCTGGTCCACAACGACCGCGTCATCGGCGGCATCAACGAAGCCTCCACCGACCGGGCCGTCGCCTTTTACAGCCGCTTTGTGCAGGGAGCGCTCCACCGCACCAACGCCCGCACCGCCGAGATGTGCAAGCTCACCGAGAACTCGTCGCGCGACGTGCAGATCGCCTTTGCCAACGAGTTGTCGCTCATCTGCGACAAGGCCGGCATCAACGTGTGGGAGCTGATCGAGCTTGCCAACAAACACCCCCGTGTCAACATCCTGCAGCCCGGCAGTGGCGTGGGAGGCCACTGCATTGCCGTGGACCCCTACTTCATCACCGCCGACTTCCCCCGGGAGAGCCAGCTCATTGGCAAGGCCCGGGAGATCAACAACTACAAAGCCTTCTGGTGTGCCGAGAAAACCCAGCAGGCCATGAAAGAGTTCGAGCTGAAACAGGGCCGCGAGCCGGTGGTGGCCCTGATGGGCCTTGCCTTCAAGCCCAATATCGACGACCTGCGCGAGTCGCCCGCCAAATACATCGTCACCCGGGTCATGCAAGGCCACCACAACGGCGATTTCCTGATCGTGGAACCCAACATCGGCGAGCACAAGGTGTTCAAGCTGACCGACTACCGCGAAGCCTACGAGCAAGCCGACATCGTGGTTTTCCTCGTTGCCCACAGCCCGTTCAAGACCCTCCCGTGGAGAGAAGATAAAATCATCCTCGACTTCTGCGGAGTTTTTAAAAGAAACTGACCAGTGAACCCCAAAAAACGAATCATGCTCGTCTTCGGCACCCGTCCCGAAGCCATCAAGGTAGCCCCCCTGGTGAACGCATTTCAACAGCAGCCCGGCCGGTTCGAGACCCTGGTCTGCGTCACCGGGCAACACCGCGAGATGCTCGACCAGGTACTCCGTCTGTTCGACATCACGCCCCACTACGACCTCAACATCATGAAACAGGGGCAAGACCTCTACGACATCACCGCTCGCGTGCTCACCGGCCTGCGCGATGTCTACCGCGAGGCAAAGCCCGATCTGGTGTTTGTCCACGGCGACACCACCACCTCCATGGCCGCCGCACTGGCCGCGTTCTATCAGCAGATCCCCGTCGCCCACATCGAAGCCGGCCTCCGCACCCACAACATCTACAGCCCCTGGCCCGAGGAGATGAACCGGCAGATCACCAGCCGCATTGCCGCCTACAACCTGGCGCCCACCCCCCTCAGCAAGGAAAATCTGCTCCGGGAGGGAGTACAGGAAGAGACCATCACCGTCACCGGCAACACCGTGATCGATGCCCTTTACCTGGTCGTAAACAAAATTAAACAGGATGCTTCGTTGGCCGGACAGCTACAGGCACAACTCAAAACAGCCGGTTATGATACCGGCCGTTTGAACGGAGGCAAGAAACTGGTGCTGATCACCGGCCACCGCCGCGAGAACTTTGGTGATGGGTTTGTGAACATGTGCAACGCCATCAAGGCCCTCACGGAGAAGTACCCCGATGTCGATTTTGTCTATCCCATGCACCTCAATCCCAATGTGCGCAAGCCCATCCGGGAGATTTTTGGCGAAGAAACCGTGTCGGGCAGCAGTCGCCACGAAAGAAACATCTTCTTTATTGAGCCCCTGGAGTACCTGCCCTTTGTCTTCCTGATGGAGCAAAGCACGCTGGTGCTCACCGACAGCGGCGGCATCCAGGAAGAAGCCCCCGGGCTGGGCAAGCCCGTGCTGGTGATGCGCGACACCACCGAACGACCCGAAGCCGTCGATGCCGGCACGGTGAAGCTCGTCGGCACCAACTACGGCCTGATTGTATCTGAAGTCTCCCGATTGCTGGACGACACCGCATATTACAACTCCATGGCACAGGCCAGCAACCCTTACGGGGATGGCCTGGCGTGTGAACGAATTATTGAATTTATTAAGTAAAGCAAGATGAAAGGAATCGTCCTTGCCGGAGGATCCGGCACCAGATTGTATCCAATCACCAAAGGAGTGAGCAAGCAATTGCTCCCTATCTATAACAAACCGATGGTATATTATCCAATCTCTGCACTAATGTTGGCAGGGATCAGGGATATACAGATCATCTCAACTCCCGATGATCTGCCCGGATTCCGACGTATGCTGGGTGATGGTTCCGATTATGGAGTAAATTTTGAGTATGCAGAACAACCCTCCCCCGACGGACTTGCACAGGCTTTTATTATTGGCGAGGAGTTTATTGGTGACGATAGTGTTTGTCTTGTTTTGGGAGATAATATCTTTTACGGACAGGGACTTCCCGGAATGCTCAAGCAGGCTGTCAATGAAGCCGAAGAAAATCAAAATGCCACTGTATTTGGATATTACGTAAACGATCCGGAACGATATGGTGTGGCAGAGTTCGATGGAGAGGGTAAAGTTTTAAGTATCGAAGAGAAACCTGCCAATCCCAAATCGAATTACGCCGTTGTTGGGTTGTATTTTTATCCCAACAAGGTAGTTGAGGTTGCCAAAAACATAAAGCCATCTGCCAGGGGTGAGTTAGAAATCACCACCGTAAATCAACAGTTCTTAAAAGATGAAGAGCTGAAAGTACAACTGTTTGGTCGCGGTTTTGCCTGGCTCGATACCGGTACGCACGATTCTCTTTCTGAAGCCTCCACGTTTATCGAGGTCATTGAGAAACGACAAGGATTGAAAATATCCTGCCTCGAAGAGATAGCCTGGCGCAACGGGTGGATCACCAACGAGAAACTGAGAGCGATGGGAGAATTGATGCAGAAAAATGAATATGGTCAGTACCTGCTAAAATTATTAGATAGCAGAAAAATTAAATAAGAATGTCAACAGAATCGTTTAAAAGAACCATTGTTATAACCGGAGGAGCCGGATTTATTGGGTCGCATGTGGTGCGACTTTTTGTGAATAAATATCCCGACTACAAGATCATCAACCTTGATAAACTTACGTATGCCGGTAACCTGGCAAACTTAACAGATATTGAGGATAAACCAAACTACCTGTTTGTAAAGGGAGATATTTGTGACGAGACGCTCGTAAACAATCTTTTCACAGAACAGAATGTAGATGGCGTAATTCATCTTGCCGCGGAGAGTCACGTGGACAGAAGCATCAAAGATCCGTTCCTATTTGCAAAGACCAATGTGTTGGGCACATTAAACTTATTGCAAGCCGCAAAAGAATATTGGAAAGATGATTACAGCCACAAACTGTTTTATCATGTATCCACAGATGAGGTTTATGGCGCTTTAGAATTCGATGATACACTGTTTACGGAAGAAACCAGCTACGACCCTCATAGTCCATACTCAGCGTCAAAAGCAGCATCCGATCATTTCGTAAGAGCCTATCACGATACGTATGGATTGCCCTTCGTTATATCAAACTGTTCCAACAACTACGGCCCATACCAATTCCCCGAGAAGTTAATTCCTTTATTTATTCACAACATTCGTAACAATAAACCCCTCCCTGTGTATGGTAAGGGCGAAAACGTACGTGATTGGTTATATGTAGAAGACCATGCACGTGCCATTGATATGATTTTCCATCAGGGTAAAATTGGAGACACCTACAATATTGGAGGATTCAACGAATGGACCAATATCGATTTGATAAAGGTTATTATTAAAACGGTAGACAAGCAGCTGGGTAGACCCGAAGGCACATCCGACAACCTTATTACCTATGTGACAGACCGTGCAGGACACGACTTGCGCTATGCAATAGACGCCACAAAGATAAAGAATGAGTTAGGGTGGGAGCCTTCGCTTCAGTTTGAAGAGGGTATAGAAAAGACAGTAAGTTGGTATCTCGATAACCAGGAGTGGCTTGACAATGTTACCAGCGGAGATTATCAGAGGTATTACGAGGATATGTACGCAGAAAGGTAGATTTAAGAATGAAAGTAATAGAAACCGATATAGAAGGAGTTGTAATTATAGAACCAAAAGTATTCGCCGATGACCGGGGATATTTTTTTGAATCCTTTTCACAAAAAGAGTTCGAAGAGAAAGTTTGTAAAACCATATTTGTACAAGACAATGAATCAAAATCGACCTATGGTGTTTTAAGGGGATTTCATTTTCAAAAGATGCCTTATGCGCAATCAAAATTAGTAAGGGTGGTTAAAGGTAGAGTATTGGATATTGCCGTAGACATACGCAAAGACTCGCCAACGTTTGGTAAACATATAGCAGCGGAACTTTCAGAAGAAAACAGATTGCAGTTTTTTGTACCCCGTGGTTTTGCTCACGGATTTGTTGTGTTAAGCGAAGAAGCCATCTTCCAATATAAGTGCGACAATTATTACGCCCCTCAATCGGAAGGTGGATTATTGTGGAATGATCCGGTTTTGAATATTGATTGGCAAGTTCCAATGGAAGATATAGTTCTTTCAGATAAAGACAAGAAGAATCCACTATTATCTGAATCAGATTACTTATTCGATTTAACGGAAGATTTATATGCATAATATACTCGTTACCGGTTCCAATGGACAATTAGGTAATGAACTTCGACTTGTAGTTGAAGAAAAAGACAAAGTCAACAATTACTTTTTCACGGATGTAGCAGAATTAGATATTACCAATAAAAATGATGTGTCTAATTTCCTTGTTGCTAATAATATTGATATTGTAGTTAATTGTGCTGCATATACAAACGTAGATAAAGCAGAAGATGACAAAGAAAAGGCAAATCTTATTAATCATATAGGACCAAAAAATATTGCAGAAGTTTGTAGAGATAAAAACGGTTTTTTGATTCATATCTCTACTGATTATGTTTTTGACGGAACAAAAAATACTCCTTACACAGAAACAGACGAAACAAAACCGTTGGGTGTATATGGAGAAACAAAATTAAGAGGAGAGAATGCAATAATCAATTCTGGGTGCGAATTTGTGATAATTCGTACATCATGGCTCTATTCATCATTTGGTCATAATTTCCTTAAAACAATGCAGAAGCTAACTGCAGAAAAGGAGAGTTTAAATGTAGTATTCGATCAGGTAGGAACTCCTACATACGCACATGATTTAGCAAATGTAATTTATACAATTATACAGAAAAATGAGAGTGATATTAAAAATCAAATATATCATTATTCGAACGAAGGAGTCTGTTCGTGGTATGATTTTGCAGTAGCAATTAATGAAGTTTCTGGTCATAATTGTAATGTGATGCCTTGTCATTCAAATGAATTTCCAAGTAAAGTAACACGGCCAAGCTTTTCAGTTTTGGACAAAACGAAGATAAAGAGTGCGTTGGAGATTGAAATTCCATATTGGAAAGTTTCTGTGCATAATTGTATGAAAGATTTAGTATAACTCAGATTAAGTGAAATTTGACTAATGAGGAATGAAAAATCTGAAACATTATAGAAAAACGAAATGAATATTCTCAATTTAATAGGTAGGTATAAAGAGCTTTTCACAGAAGATATTGCTAAACATGAGAAAGAGTTAATTGATATAGTTAGTTCTTCACGTTTTCTTGTTATCGGAGGAGCCGGGTCAATTGGTCAGGCTGTGGTCAAAGAGATTTTTAAACGCAATCCGCTCAAGCTTCATGTGGTTGATATCAGTGAAAACAATATGGTAGAGCTGGTGAGGGATATTCGCAGTTCGTTTGGTTATATAGATGGCGATTTTCAAACATTTGCGCTTGATATTGGCTCTGCTGAATACGATGCATTCTGGAATAATGATGGTGAGTACGATTACGTACTTAATCTGTCGGCATTAAAACACGTTCGCAGTGAAAAAGATCCCTTTACCATGATGCGGATGATTGATGTGAATATATTTAATACAGAAAAGACAATACGACAATCTATAGATAAAGGTGTCAAGAAATATTTTTGCGTATCCACAGACAAGGCGGCCAATCCAGCCAATATGATGGGTGCTTCCAAACGGATCATGGAGATGTTTCTGATGAAGTACAGTGAACAGATAACCATTTCCACCGCCCGTTTTGCCAATGTCGCTTTTTCTGACGGTTCGCTTTTGCACGGTTTTAATCAACGGATACAGAAACGACAGCCCATTGTTGCACCCAACGATGTAAAAAGATATTTTGTGATCCCCAAGGAATCCGGAGAACTTTGTCTGATGTCCACCATCTTCGGAGATAACAGAGATATTTTTTTTCCAAAATTAAGTGAAAGTCTTCATCTGATTACCTTCTCGGATATTGCCGTAAGGTATCTCAAACATATTGACTACGAACCCTACTTGTGTGAGAGTGAAGAAGAAGCCAGAGAGCTGGCTCATACACTTCCCGAGAAAGGACAATGGCCCTGCCTCTTCACACAAAGCGACACGACCGGTGAAAAAGACTTTGAAGAATTCTTCACAGAAAATGAAGTCATTGATCTGGACAGATTCCAAAATCTGGGAATAATCAAAAACGAGGCACTGTATGACGAGAAGCTGATAATGCATTTCACGGATACAATTGAAGAGTTTAAACAAAATAAAAACTGGACCAAGAAACAGCTGGTCAAACTGTTTTTTGAGATGATTCCCAACTTCGATTATATCGAAAAGGGAAAATATCTGGATGCAAAAATGTAATTGGAATTTTGAAAATGTATAGCGACGTAGTCAGTTTTATTCATGAGTTATACGGAACCGAAGGAGTGGTTCCGCTTCATGCTCCCACTTTCAGGGGAAATGAAAAGAAATATTTAAACGAATGCATCGACACCACATTTGTTTCCAGTGTGGGCAAGTTTGTCGACCGCTTTGAGGAGATGATGGTGGAATATACCGGCACAAAAAAAGCGGTAGTTTGTGTGAACGGAACCAACGCACTGCATATGGCCATGCTTCTGGTAGGGGTGGAGAGAGAAGACGAAGTCATTACCCAGGCACTGACGTTTATTGCCACCTGTAATGCAATCAGTTACATTGGTGCTCACCCCGTGTTTATTGATGTGGATAAAGACACCATGGGTTTGTCGCCCGATGCGATGGACGCCTGGTTAAAGGAAAACGCAGAAATAAAAGGAGAGAACTGTTACAACAAAAGAACCGGCAGGAGAATCAAGGCCTGTGTACCGATGCATACATTCGGGCATCCGGTACATCTCGATAAACTGGTAGAAGTCTGCAATCGCTATCATTTGGAATTGATTGAAGATGCGGCTGAGAGTCTTGGCAGTTTTTACAAAGGGAAACATACCGGTACCTTCGGAAAGATTGGTGCAATCAGTTTCAACGGGAATAAAACAATTACCACCGGGGGAGGAGGGATGTTGCTGTTTCAGGATGAAGCGCTGGGTAAATTTGCCAAACATCTGACAACCCAGGCCAAAGTTCCCCATCGCTGGGAATTTGTACATGACCATATCGGGTACAATTACCGGATGCCCAATATCAACGCGGCTTTGGGTTGCGCTCAACTGGAGGAGATCGATCATATATTAGCCAACAAGCGGGAAACGGCAGAGAAATACAACCAATTTTTCTCAGACAAAGAAAATATACACTTCTTTACCGAACCCGAAGGATCAAAATCCAATTACTGGTTGAATGCGGTGCTTTTGAACGATAAAGAAGAACAACTTAAATTTCTGGAGTATACCAATGACCATGCGGTCATGACCCGACCTATATGGGAGTTAATGAATAGACTCCCTATGTTCAAGGATTGCGAAACGGACGGATTGCAGAACACCGTTTGGTTTGCCGACAGGGTTGTGAATATACCGAGTAGTGTGCGATAAGATGGATAGCAAAAAACTCATATTTATAGGTGGTGGTGGTCACTGTAAATCGGTGATTGATGTTGCAGAGAGCGCCGGTTTCCAGATTCAGGGTATTTTAGATGTACTTGAAAATGTAGGAAAAAAAGTTTTGGGTTATTCGATTGTCGGAACCGACGATCAGATACCAGATTATGTGAACAATGCTGTATTTGTCGTGACGGTCGGCCATATCAAAGATGCAGCTCTGCGCATTAAATTACATCAGAAAATAGTTGATGCAGGAGGAACACTCGCCACAATTATTGCTTCCACGGCGCATGTCTCGAAGTATGCACAAATAGGTGAGGGTAGTGTAATTATGCACCAAGCCGTTGTGAATGCCGATGCAATAATTGGCAAAGGATGTATTATTAATACATTCGCAAATATTGAACACGATGCCAAAATTGGAGATTATTGCCATATTTCCACCGGTGCCATGATCAATGGTAATTGTGTGGTCGGAAAAGAAACCTTTTTTGGCAGCCAGTCGGTCATGGTCAACGGGATTGAGATTACTTCCGGTTGTGTAATAGGAGCCGGTTCTCTGGTTCGAAAGAATGTCACACAAAAAGGGATCTATTCGGGAAATCCGGCAATCCTTAAGATAAAATTACAATAAGTAGATGGAAGCAAAACATGTGATGATCATTGCTGAAACAGGTGTAAATCACAATGGAAGCATGGAAAATGCCTTCCGGTTGATTGATGCTGCAGCAGAAGCGGGTGTGGATTACATCAAGTTCCAAACGTTCAAAGCAGACAAACTGGTATCCGGTTCTGCAAAGAAAGCCGATTATCAAATCCAGAATACCCGGAATTCAGAAGAATCGCAACTTCAGATGTTGCAGAAACTGGAATTGTCTCAAGAGCAACATACACAACTCATAGAGTACTGCTACAAAAAGAATATTCAATTCTTTTCTACAGCCTTTGATCTTGATTCGCTGTCATATCTTCATGAAGTAGGTCTCAAGATGGTGAAAATTCCATCGGGGGAAATCACCAACTTACCTTATCTTCGAAAAGCTGCCCGTCTTTTCCGGCAAGTGATATTATCTACCGGAATGACGACCATATCAGAAATAAAAGATGCTGTATCCGTCTTTACAGAAGCGGGTATACCGAAAAAGGATATTACCATTCTGCATTGCAATACGGAGTATCCAACACCTATGGATGATGTCAATTTAAAGGCAATGCTCCATATACAGGAGGTTTTTGGAACTGAAGTCGGTTATTCCGATCATACGTTGGGAATTGAAGTTCCTATTGCAGCAGTTGCCCTGGGAGCATCCATTATTGAGAAGCATTTCACGCTCGACAAGACGATGACAGGGCCAGATCATAAAGCATCGTTAGAGCCCGATGAATTAAAGGCAATGGTTGCTGCAATTCGTAATCTCGAAAAAGCTTTATCGGGGAGCGGAATAAAAGAAGTCTCACCATCTGAACAAAAGAATATGGCCATTGCCCGTAAAAGTATTGTGGCAACAAAGAAGATATACAAAGGTGAACTTTTCACAGAAGATAATATCGGCGTGAAACGACCCGGAACAGGCATCTCACCCATGAAGTGGGATGAAGTGATCGGGAAGGTATCTCAGAAAGATTTTGCAGATGACGAACTAATAACAATAGGGTAATGAAGATTTGTATCGCAACCGGCACCAGAGCTGAATACGGATTATTGAAACCACTAATTGAGAAGATCAGTGAAGACAATGATTTTACCCTACAACTACTTGTGACAGGTGCCCATTTATCACCTGAATTCGGATTAACGTATCGGCAAATTGAAGCCGACGGGTATATGATTGATGCCAAAGTTGAGATGCTGCTTTCTTCAGATACAGCTGAAGGAATTACCAAATCCATGGGTTTGGGCATGATTGGCTATGCCGGTGCCCTTAAAAGATTAGCTCCAGACTTATTGGTTATCCTGGGAGATAGGTATGAGATGCTATCCATCGCATCCACAGCTCTTATTTATCGTATCCCCATTGCTCACATACATGGAGGAGAACTAACGGAAGGCGCATATGACGATGCCATTCGTCACGCTATTACCAAGATGAGTGCACTGCACTTTACCTCTACGGAAGCATATCGTCAACGAGTGATTCAGTTGGGAGAACAACCTGAGAGAGTCTTTAATGTGGGAGCCATTGGTTTAGATAATTTCCAGTCTTTACAACTTCTTTCCAAAAGAGAGCTAGAAGAAGATTTACATATCACGTTTAATCGGTTCAACTATCTGGTCGGATTTCATCCCGAAACATTATCAGATCAGTCGGTTGAAGAGCAATTTGATGCATTGCTTCAGGCTATTGATGAGCAGGCAAATAGTTTTTTTATTTTTACGAAAGCCAATGCCGACACAAACGGAAGGATCATCAATCAGATGATGGAAGCATATGTAGCGGAAAATCCTGAGAAATCTGTATTGTTTGCTTCATTGGGTTCCTTGCGTTATTTGTCCGTCATGAAACAGGTGACCGCAGTTGTAGGTAATAGTTCGAGCGGAATTTTGGAAGCTCCCTCAGCAGGAACCGCCACCATTAATATTGGTGACCGGCAAAAAGGACGTATTCAGACAGAAAGCATTGTGAATTGCAGTTCACAAAAGGAAGATATTACACGAGCGTTCCAAAAAGTTCAAAGTGAAGAGTTCAGAAATAAACTCAATGGCATCACCAACCCTTATGGGAATGGTAATGCTTCTGGTCAGATCATCGATGTTTTCAAAACAGTATCACCTGACAAACTCAGCCAAAAAATATTTTACGATATACGATAATGAGTGATTTTCAACGATATATTTTGCCTGAAACGGCAACGATCAAAGATGCATTGATTGCATTGGATAAAAACTCCGACGATGTGCTTACTTTATTCATTGTAGACAAGGTTGGCAAAATGCTAGGAACGCTTACCGACGGAGATGTACGCCGAGGGTTGATTCAAGGGATCGAGTTGAAGGATAACGTTACCTCCATTATGCATTCTACTTTTAGATATATCTCAGATGATAGAAAAGATGTATTGCTAATCAAAGAATATAAGGAAAGAGGGATCAAATTACTTCCTTATCTTTCTAAAGATGGTAGAATTGAAAAAGTATATGCTCTAAACAAAATTTCATCGTTGCTTCCCATTGATGCAGTTATCATGGCGGGCGGTAAGGGTGAAAGATTGCGCCCCTTGACATTGACCACACCCAAACCCCTATTAAAGGTAGGAGATAAATGCATTATCGATTACAATGTGGATGCATTGATCAGTTACGGGATGGAGAATATCAGTGTCACTGTGAATTATTTGGGTGAGCAATTGGTAGATCATTACAAAGAAAAAAGGAATAATATTCAGGTCAAGTGTGTACGGGAACCTAATTTCCTCGGTACAATGGGATCTGTAAAGTTTGTGGATTCGTTTGTTAATGATACTGTGTTAGTGATGAATTCCGACTTGTTTACGAATATTGATTATGAGGATTTTTATCTGCATTTTTTGGAAAATAATGCCGATATGTCTGTAGCAGCGGTACCCTATTCTGTAAATGTACCCTATGGCATTTTTGAATTGACAGGTAGAGATATCCAGGGAGTAAAGGAGAAACCTACCTATAATTATTATGCGAATGCAGGGATATATTTAATAAAGAAGAAGTTATTTGACCTGATTCCTGATAATGTTTTTTATAATGCCACTGATTTTATCGATACGCTGATTGCAAAACATTATAAAGTAATTCGGTACCCTCTAACCGGTTACTGGATTGATATCGGCAAACATGAAGATTATCAGAAAGCGCAGGAATTGGTCAAACATTTATAAGAGTCTCATGAAAAATATATTGATAACAATATGTGCCCGTGGAGGATCCAAAGGTATTCCAGGTAAAAATATAAAGTTGTTGGATGGAAAACCCTTAATTGGTTATTCCATTGAAATTGCGAAACAGGTTCAGTCTAAGTATAAGAATGTGCATATTGCTTTATCTACCGATTCTGTTGAAATTGCAAACGTAGCTGAAGGGTTGGGTTTATACTCTGATTATAAACGTCCTGAATATTTGGCGAATGATACGGTAGGAAAAATTGATGCTATAAAAGATATCCTTCTTTACACTGAATCCAAAGAACAGGTTCGATACGATTATGTTCTCGATTTGGATGTTACTTCACCTTTGAGAAATTTAGCTGACATTGAAAATGCTTTTCAAATCATACAATCAGATTCCAATGCAGTAAATTTATTTTCTGTAAGTGAGGCCGGGAGAAGTCCTTACTTTAACATGGTTGAAAAAAAAGAAAATGGTTATTTTTCGCAGGTGAAGAAATTGCAAGGAGATGTATTTACTAGACAGGCTGCACCCAAAGTTTACGATCTGAATGCTTCTTTTTATATCTATAGAAGAGCCTTTTTCGATCTTGGTTACAAAGGAGCAATCACAGATAGATCACTTATTTATAACGTACCACATATCTGTTTTGATTTAGATCATCCAATTGATTTTGAAATAATCTCTTTTCTGATAGAGAATAATAAACTCGATTTTTCTTTATGAGAGTGCTATTTGTCGGTTTAGGATCGATAGCTCGCAAGCATATAGCTGCGATTAAGGAAATAGACGAATCTGTAATTATATATGCATTAAGATCTAATCAGGATGCAAAATCTATAACTGATGTCGTTAATATCTATTCATTTGATGATATTCCTAAATTGAATTTTGATTTTGTGATTTTGTCTAATCCCACTGCCTGTCATTTTCAATCTCTTAATCAATTAAAAAATTTAAATATTCCTCTGTTTATTGAGAAACCATTGTTCGATAGGACAGGTAAAGCACAGGATAAACTTGTCAATACAATTATAAGTAACAAAACGCCCACTTATGTTGCCTGTAATTTGCGTTTTCTCGACTCAATCGTGAAAATGAAAGAAATTATTCAATCCGAGAGGGTAAACGAAGTGAACGTGTATTGCGGTTCCTATTTACCAGATTGGAGACCGGGTGTGAATTATAAAACGGTTTATAGTTCGAATAAGGAACTTGGAGGAGGGGTACATATTGATCTTATACATGAGTTGGATTATGTGTACTGGTTATTTGGAAACCCCAAACAGACAAAATCATTTTTCAGAAATAATTCATCATTAGATATAACAGCATACGATTATGCGAATTATCTCTGGGAATATGATAAGTTTGCAGTAAGTATTGTGCTGAATTATTATAGAAAAGATGCCAAAAGAAGCTTAGAAGTTCTCTGTGAATCCGGAACGTATACTGTTGACTTATTATACAATACGATTTCATTTAATAGTAAGACTATTTTCGAATCATCCCAACGAATCGGGGATACTTACTTCAACCAGATGAATTTTTTCATACATCAGGTTCTACATGATGGGAATGATTTTAATTCGATAGACCAAGCAAACAATATATTGAAATTATGTCTGACAGATTAAAAGACAAGATCGTTATACTTACGGGTGCTTCCGGATTGATCGGGAAAGCAACTCGCTCTCATTTACTTTTAAACGGTGCAAAGGTGATATCTGTAGATAAGAATATGATCACTGATCCAGAGAGTTTGTCATATAATTATGATATAACGGATGAGAAGGAAATTGATTCATTACTTACAGAGGTGATGAATAATCATGGAAGAATCGACGGACTTGTCAATCTAGCTTATCCTCGAACAAAAGACTGGGGCTTAAAATTTGAGGATATTTCTTTAGACTCTTGGAGAAAAAATGTGGATATGCAGATGAATAGTGTATTTTATATATGTCAGCAGGTTTCAGAAATAATGAGAAAGCAACAAAAAGGTTCAATTGTAAATATTGCCTCTATCTACGGAGTCGTTGGAAACGATTTTACCCTTTATGAAGGATATGGAGGTACTTCACCGGCTGCATATTCTGCCATTAAAGGAGGCATTATCAATTTCAGCAGATATCTTGCGTCTTATTATGGTAAATTTAATATTCGCGTGAATTGTGTTTCTCCGGGTGGAATTCTTGATGAGAAAAACCAACATCCTTTTTTTATCAAAAGGTATTGTGAAAAATCACCTTTAAAAAGACTCGGTAATCCTGAAGAAATTGCTCCTGCAATCACGTTCCTTCTGTCTGATGAAGCTTCGTTTATTACTGGCCATAATTTAATGGTAGATGGAGGTTGGACTGCTATTTAGAATCCTATAAAATATAAATTATGAATTACTGTACAAAATGCGTTATGCCCTCAACAAGACCAGGGATTACTTTTAATGAACAAGGTGTTTGTTCTGCATGTCAGTCCTATGACCATAGAAAGTTTGTAGATTATCATAAGAGATTCGAAGAACTAAAAGAGCTTTGTGAAAAATATAAAGGAAGCAACGGCCAAAATGGATATGACTGTATGATAGCTGTCAGTGGAGGAAAAGACAGCCATTTTCAAGTATATATGTTTAAGGAGATATTGGGTATGAACCCTCTTCTTGTCACCGTCGAGGATAATTTCCCAATGACGAATGCAGGGATGCATAACATTAAAAATATTTCTGAAACATTTGGGTGTGATATTATTAGTATGAAACCTAATATCAAAGCTCAAAAGAAAATAATGAAATATACTTTTGAAAAGTATGGTAAACCTACTTATTTTTTGGATAGATATATCTATTCTTATCCGTTACATATGGCTATTAAATTTAATACTCCACTTTTGGTTTATGGTGAAAATGTGTCATATGAGTATGGTGGATCAAATGCATCTGAAAAGTATTCTGCAAAAGACCAAATTAACAATGGAGTGGGTTCTGGTATACCTACAGAAGAATTATTAGTGGATGGAGTTACAATGAAAGACCTTAATTTCTTTGAAACACCATCCAAAGAAGATATTGACAGATTAGATCCCATTTACTTAAGCTATTTTGTAGAATGGAACAGTTTTAAAAATTATGAAATTGCTAAAAACTATGGATTTCATGATCTAACTCATGAATGGGATAGGACTCATCATGTAGAAAACTTCGATCAGATAGATTCTCGAGCTTATCTCGTTCATTCGTGGCTTAAGTATCCGAAATTTGGTCATGCTTCAGCTACTGATTATGCAGCAAGGATGGTTCGGTATGGCATGATAACTCGAGAAAAAGCGTTTGAATTAGTTAAAGAACATGATCATGCTTTAGATCCATTGAGTGTTAGGGACTTTTGTGATTTCTTGGGATATTCTGAAAAAGAATTTTGGGAAATTATAGATGGTATGTACAATAAATATATTAGCCCTCAAATAAACCGAGCAGTAAAAAATAAAAGTTATTTTTACAAC
>ENA-UOOE01001851-UOOE01001851.1-fermentation-metagenome-genome-assembly--contig:-NODE-1851-length-16708-cov-6.451270_pt1 | contig 16708 bp, 11 predicted proteins | sample MGYA00245776_ERZ724021 | MGnify/ENA primary metagenome ERZ724021 (study PRJEB28704, sample SAMN03018321) | fermentation metagenome | biome: anthropogenic terrestrial biome; feature: soil; material... | reverse complement strand
CAGATATCCCAAATCTTTGATTTGGTGATAGTCGCTTTCACAGAGTGCGTGGGAGATAACAGTAGCTAGCCATCAGATAAAGGGTAATCTAAATTTTCTCAATTTCAACATTTTTAAATATATGAATATTATATGATTTTTTTGCATGGTTTATTTACCATGATTATTGATTTCAATTAGAATCACTTCATAGGCTTTCTAACATAAAAATAAACTTATACATAGGCATATTTTTACAATAATAAAGCTCTTTTAAATATTTTGCATATAAGTCTTAGCAAAAAATTTGCAAAAACTTAGAACTTTTGAATTGTCTGAGGTACGAGTTTTCAAAAGTTCTAAGTTTTTTTAGAATTTTTTACTTAGACTTATCAAAATATTTAACGAGCTGAAGGTTGTAAAAAATATCCGGAGTATAAGTTTATTTTTCGTTTATAAACCCTATAGGGACTATAAGTAAACTTTAAAAATTATCCTCTAAGAGATGTTTCTCCCATTAAATATTTATCAACATTCTTTGCCACTCTTCTCCCATCATTTAGTGACCAAACTACAAGAGACTGTCCACGTCTCATATCTCCTGCTGCAAATACTCCTTCTTTTGCAGTCATATAATTTACATCCGTTACCACATTACCTCTAGCATCATATTCTACTCCAAGACTGTCAAGTAATCCTTCATGCTGTGGATGCAAAAATCCCATAGCTAAAAAAATTAAATCCACTGGTTGTTCAAATTCAGTACCTGGTATTTCTACCATCTGTCTCTTACCATTATTATTTTCCCACTTAACTTTTACACCTTTAAGTGATTTCAATACACCTTTTTCTCCTACAAGCTTTTTAGTATTTATACACCATTCACGTATACATCCCTCTTTATGGGAAGTAGTAGTTTTCAAAGTTTTGGGAAAAATAGGCCACGGCATTGTTTTATCACGATTTTCAGGTGGCTTTGGCATAACCTCATATTGATAAACCTTTTTAGCTCCCTGCCTTATAGAAGTACCAATACAATCGGAGCCTGTATCTCCTCCACCGATAACAACAACTATCTTTCCTTTGGCATTTATTTCTTCTTCCATAATTTTCTTACCAGCAACTCTTTTATTTTGCTGTCTTAAAAAGTCTACTGCAAAATAAGTGCCTTTAAGCTCTCTTCCTTCCACCTTAAGGTCTCTTGGAATAGTAGAACCTCCCGTTAAAACAACAGCATCAAAGTTGTCTAAAAGTTCATTTACATCGTAATCTACTCCTACATTTGTGTTTGTTTTAAATATTATTCCTTCTTCCTTCATGATATTTACTCTTCTATCCACTACATGTTTTTCAAGTTTAAAATCAGGAATACCATATCTTAAAAGCCCACCAACTTCATCTGCTCTTTCAAAAACAGTAACAGTATGCCCTACGGAATTGAGCTCTGCAGCAGTTGAAAGTCCAGATGGTCCTGAACCTACTATAGCTACACTTTTTCCAGTTCTAACTTTTGGCGGATTAGGTTTTATCCATCCTTCTCCAAAAGCCTTTTCGATTATATTGAGTTCTACCTGCCTTACAGAAACAGGTTCCCTATTTACTCCAAGTGTACAAGAACCTTCACAAAGAGCAGGACATATCCTTCCTGTAAATTCAGGGAAATTATTAGTTAATGAAAGTCTTTTAAAAGCCTTGTGCCATTCATTCTTATATACAAATTCATTCCAATCCGGAACTAAATTTTCAAGAGGACATCCCCAGTTGCAAAAAGGAGTTCCACAATTCATACATCTTGCTGCCTGTACATTCAATTTATCCTTAGGAAGTTTATAGTATACTTCTTTATAATCTTTAATTCTTTCCTCTACTGGACGTTCTTTTGGATCTTCTCTTTTATATTCTTTAAAACCAGTTATTTTTCCCATAGTGATACCCCCCTACATATTAGAAGCAGTAGCTGCTTCTAATTTGATTTGTTCCAGTATAAGTTTATATGCAGTAGGTATTACCCTCTTAAACTTGGTCTTGTATATATCCCATTTTTCAAGAATCTTTTTAGCTTTTGCACTATCTGTATATTTATAGTGTTCCTGTATTAAACTATATACTGTATTTACATCATCTTCATCAGCCATTTGCGAAATTTCAACCATTTCCATGTTACATTTTCTATCAAAAGTATTATCTTCATCAAGTACATAAGCTATACCGCCGCTCATACCAGCTGCAAAGTTTCTTCCTGTTTGCCCTATGATAACTACTCTTCCACCTGTCATATATTCACAACCGTGTTCTCCTACACCCTCAACTACAGCTATAGCTCCGCTGTTTCTTACTGCAAATCTTTCTCCTACAGTACCATTTACAAATATCTTTCCTGACGTAGCTCCATATAAAATAGTATTACCTGCTATGATATTCTTTTCTGCAACAAAGGTTGCCTTACTAGGAGTTTTAATAATTATTTTAGCACCAGAGAGACCTTTTCCAACATAATCATTGGCATCTCCCTCAAGCATTAGAGTAAGTCCGTTTATTCCAAAGGCTCCAAAACTCTGTCCTGCTGATCCCTTAAAATTTAACACAATAGTATCTTCTGGAAGTCCCTTGGCACCATATTTTTTTGCAATTGTTCCACTTAGCATTGTTCCAACAGAACGATTTACATTTTTTATCTCCAAATTTGCAGTGACTTTTGTCTTATCTTGTACTGCTTTTTGTGTCATTTGAATGAGTTTATAATCTATTGCCTTATCAAGTCCATGATCCTGTGGTTTTACACAGTAAGATTTGATTCTCTTTGGCATATATGGTTTATAAAGTATTGCAGATAAATCCAAGCCTTTAGCTTTCCAGTGATTAATAGCCTGTTTTGTCTCTAACATGTCTACTCTTCCAACCATTTCATTCATTGTTCTAAAACCAAGCTTTGCCATATACTCTCTAACTTCCTGTGCAATAAAAGTAAGGAAATTTATTATATGCTCTGGTTTTCCTTTAAAATTCTTTCTTAGTTCAGGATCTTGGGTAGCTATTCCCATATCACAGGTATTTAAATGGCATTTTCTAAGCATAGTACATCCCATTACTACAAGGGCAGTAGTTGCAAAACCAAATTCTTCAGCCCCAAGAAGTGCTGCAATTGCTACATCTCTACCTGTCTTTAGCTGTCCATCTGTTTGAATTCTAACTCTGCTTCGCAAATCATTTAACAGCAGAACTTGTTGTGTTTCAGACAATCCAAGTTCCCAAGGTATTCCTGCATTTTTTACAGATGACATAGGTGATGCCCCTGTACCTCCATCATGACCACTTATAAGTATTAAATCTGCATGAGCCTTTGCAACTCCAGCAGCAATTGTTCCTACTCCTACTTCAGAAACAAGTTTTACACTTATAGCTGCACTTGGATTTACATTTTTTAAATCATATATTAATTGGGCCAAATCCTCTATTGAATAAATATCATGGTGAGGTGGTGGTGAAATAAGGTCTATACCTGGAGTTGAGTACCTTATTTTAGCGATATACTTATCAACTTTCCTGCCTGGAAGTTGCCCACCTTCTCCTGGTTTTGCACCTTGTGCTATCTTTATCTGAATTTCATCTGCATTTGCCAAATACTCTGTAGTTACACCAAAACGCGCTGATGCCACCTGTTTTATAGCACTTCTCCTGGAGTCACCATTTGGATCTAGTACATATCTATCAGGATCCTCTCCACCTTCTCCAGTATTACTCCTTCCACCTATTCTATTCATAGCTATAGCTATAGTTTCATGAGCCTCTTTGCTTATAGAACCAAAGGACATAGCTCCTGTACAAAATCTTTTAAGGATTTCACTTACTGGCTCAACTTCTTCTATAGGTATCTCTTTTCCCTTTTTAAATTCAAATAAGCCTCTTATTGTACATAAGTTTTTATCTTGTTCATTTATTATTTTAGCATACTGTTTATACATACCATAGTCATTAGTTCTTGCTGCAACCTGGAGTTTGTATATAGTTTCAGGATTAAAGAGATGAAACTCTCCCCCTTTTCTCCAAGAATAGTTGCCACCAACACTGAGCTCGGAAATAGGTTTTCTTATTTTATTAAATGCATTTTTATGTCTTGCAAGTACTTCCTTTGCAACTACATCAATACCTATACCACCTATTCTAGATGGTGTGCCCTCAAAATACTTATTTACAAATTCTGAATCAAGACCTATTGCTTCAAATATCTGTGCGCCGTGATAACTTTGCAAAGTGGATATACCCATTTTGGAAAGTATTTTTAGTATTCCTTGATTTATGGCCTTAATATAATTTTTCTTTGCTTCTTCTGGTGTAATTCCAACTATATCCTCTTCCTTTATCATTTCATCTATAGTTTGATATGCCAGATAAGGGTTAACTGCAGAAGCACCATAGCTTATTAAAAGTGCAAAATGCGTAGTTTCTCTTGCTTCTCCAGTCTCTACAATAATTGAAACTTTTGTACGTGTTTTTTCCCTAATTAAATGATGTTGTACTGCTGAAACTGCGAGTAAACTTGGTATTGCAGCCTCATAGGAATCCACATTTTTATCACTTAAAACCAGTATATTATATCCTTCTTTTATTCTTCTTGAAGCCCTTTCACAAATTTTTTCAAGAGCATCCTTAAAGCCTTCTACTCCTGTATCACATTTAAATGTAATAGGAATAGTGGTAGTTTTGAAATTCTTATCTCTTAAACTCTTTATTTTTGATATTTCTTCATTTGTCAGTGTAGGACTTTTTATTTCTATAAATGAATCATTCGTGATTTCTCCATGTTTACCATTTAATATATTAGCCTGAGTAGAACCTATATAATTTGATAGAGACATTACTAATCTTTCTCTTATAGAATCTATAGGAGGATTGGTTACCTGGGCAAAAAGTTGCTTAAAGTAAGCAAAAAGCAATTGATTTTTATTTGAAAGTACCGCAAGAGGGGCATCATTTCCCATAGATCCTATAGGTTCTTTGCCATCCTTTGCCATAGGCCCTATTATCTTACTCAAATCCTCAAGAGTATATCCAAAGGCCTGTTGTTTTTCCTTTAATACTTCGGGAGGTATTTCTTCCCTCGTCTTAACTGTTTTAAACATATCAAGAGTATATTTCAGCTTAGGAAGCATCTCTTCATAAGGCTTACTCTTGCATATAGTCCTCTTTAATTCTTCATCGTTTATTATTCTTCCCTGGGCAGTATCAACCAAGAACATTTTTCCCGGTTTTAGTTTTCCCTTTTCTTCTATATCCTCATCTTTAAATTCCAGTACTCCTGTCTCTGACGCAAGTACTACAAGACCATTTTTTGTTATAATATATCTTAAAGGCCTTAATCCATTTCTATCAAGGGTAGCACCAACTTGCACACCATCGGAAAATGCAACTGCAGCAGGTCCATCCCAAGGTTCTACAAGAGAGCCATGGTACTCATAAAAAGCTCTTTTGTATTCTTCCATATATTTATTTCCTTCCCACGCTTCTGGTATGAGAAGCATAAGTGCATGTGGTAGGGATTTGCCATCTTCATATAATAATTCCAATACATTGTCAAGGGATGCAGAGTCACTTCCCCCTTCACTTATTATTGGGAAGAGTTTGTTAATATCCTTTCCGAAAACTTCAGATTTCAGTACACCTTCACGTGATCTCATCCAGTTTCTGTTTCCTCTTATGGTATTTATCTCACCATTATGTCCAAGGAACCTAAAAGGTTGTGCCAAATCCCAGGTTGGAAAAGTATTTGTGCTGTACCTTTGATGTACTAGTGCAATGGCACTTTTAAAGTTTATATCATTTAAATCAATATAAAATTTCTTTATTTGATCTGCTAGTAATAATCCTTTATAAACTATAGTTTTACTTGAAAGACTGCATACATAAAAAGATTTTCCTGCAGCTCCAAGAGTTTTTTTAACTTCATTTTCAACTTTTTTTCTGATTATATAAAGTTTTCTTTCAAAATCAGTTTGATTTTGCGCATTTTTGCCTATAAATATCTGTCTTATAGTAGGTTCAGTACCCTTAGCTGTTTCACCTATACTTCTATTATCTGTAGGTACATCTCTCCAGCCTAAAATTTTCTGCCCTTCCTCTTCTGCTGCCCTTTCAAGTATTCCTTCACACTGCAGCCTTATGGCAGTTTCTTTAGGGAAAAATACCATACCTACAGCATATTCACCAGGTTCAGGTAATTCTATTCCCAAATTGTCACAATTTATTCTAAAAAATTCATCTGGAATTTGGACAAGTATGCCTGCTCCATCTCCTGTTTTAGTATCAGCACCTACTGCTCCTCTGTGAGTTAAGTTAACTAAAATTTTAACACCTTTTTTTACAATATCATGAGTTTTTTCACCTTTTATGCTGGCTATAAATCCTACCCCACAAGAATCCTTTTCATAAGCAGGATCATATAATCCTTGTTTTGAAGGGAATCCTAAATTATAATTCATGTTTTCAGCCCCCGTCTATATTTTTTGAATAAAAATGCATTTCCATAACCCCCAGAAATGCATTTTAAAATTTCCATAACTATTAGTTATTTAATTATCAAACTTAATATATTGCTATATATTGCTGTAAAATACCAGTTATGTTATAAGTCATTGGTATTTTAATAAGATTAATTTTATCATATTTCATTTCATAATGCAAGTTTTTTAAAAAAACATTTCAATTTTCTATATTATACTATCTTATTATTCTCAATATAAAGCCTGGCATCAATTTTCGTGCTGCACCAGGCAGCAATTCCATATCCTTTTTTCTTATACCACCAATTAGTGCCATAATAAAAACATATGTAACTGCTCCTACTAAAACAGATAGTATTGTAGAAAGAGCATTTGAAACATAAGGAATTTTTATAAATCCAAATAAAAAATCCATAACAAAGCAAGAAGCAAATACAACTGCTCCCATCATCACAGAAGCAATTCCTGGTTTAACAGCATGCCTTATAAGACTAACTTTTGCATTTAAGGATTTTCTAATAATTATATGATTTAATATTATAGGTATAACAAATCCACCTATACTTCCAACTATTGCTCCTAGTATATTTATATTAGGTATTGCAATAAGAACATAATTTATACATATTTTAACTACTATACCTATTATAGAATAAAAAGTAGCAGTAAAAAGCTTTCCCACACTTTGTAAAATGGTAGTCTGTATTTGCATTATTGACATAAGTACAAGTACTATGGAACCACATTCCATAATATAATATCCTCCTCTAAACTTTAAAAGCTCGTATATATGTCCACTTAGAACAGAAAATCCAACTGTACAAGGTATTGCAATTAAAAAACAAAGCCTGAAGGAATAATTTATTTTATCTTTTACCCTTTTCTTATCTTTAACTGCAGCAGCTGCAGATATAGCTGGAAGTATTGCTGCAGAAAGCGAAGATATTATAGCAATGGGAACATTCAAAAGCTGCTGATATTTGTTTAAATATCCATAAAGTATAGTAGCATTAATATCACTTATTCCTCCAGCCATAAGCCTTGTTTTAGTATTAGCTAAATCTACTACACTTCCTGCATAAGTCATACCCACACATAAAGTTATAGGAACTCCATACTTTACAATTTTTCCTACAAGCTGTGATGTACTAAGTCTTGTCCTACTTACTTCCACATAATTTTGGGGCAGTCTTATTTTTTTATTTTTTTCATAGCAGTATATTAAAAATGCAGCAGAAGCGAGAGCCCCGAAAGAAGTTCCAATAGGTCCTCCAGTACAACCTACTTCTACACCATATCTCATTAAATATGCTGCAAATATAAGTGCAAATATGGTATTTACTATTTGTTCTATAACCTGCGACACTGCTGTAGGTGTCATATTCGCTCTTCCTTGAAAATATCCCCTGTAAGCAGAGGCAATGGAAGTGAAGAATATAGCTGGTGCCAAAGTTAAAAGCGATAAATACGCCTTCTTATACTTTGTTATATTAGCTAAAGGTTCTGAAAATATGATTAAAAAAGATGCCATTACTATTCCTAAAACTACTAAAATAAACCTAGCTATTTTAAATCCTCTTACTGCATCCTTGTAATTACCTACTGCATTTAATTCAGATATAAGTTTAGAAATAGCTACAGGTATGCCTGAGTTTGTAAGTACAAAAACAAAAGCATATACCTGATAAGAGGCACCATATAATCCGTACCCTTCATCCCCTATTATTTTCATCATAAGGGGAATATATATAACAGATAATATTTTTACAGCCATTCCTGCTGCAGAAAGTATGGCAAAACCTTTAGTTGTTGACTGTTCTTTCATAATTTAAAACTCCCTATCAAAAACAATTAGTATTCTAAAATATTAGAATTTATTAAATATATCCTTTCTTATTTTCTTTAATATAGGTGGAAGTCCCTCTGTTATAGTTTTGTTTTCCATATAATTAAGTTTTTCAGGACAGCTCCTAAAGTTTAACTTATATGCATATAAATATTGATAATCTAAACCATATTTATTGTAGAAAAAATTATTTATATTTGAAATTCCATATTTACTGTCTCCTACTATGGCATTCCCTAAATATGCCAGGTGAGCCCTTAACTGGTGGCTTCTACCTGTAATTAGTTCCAATTCTATAAGTGAATATATACCACAGGTGGTAACATTTTTTACTCTCATAGATACTTTTTTTGAATTTTTTTCCAGTGCATTACTTACACTGGATTTATTATTTGTTCTATCTTTTTTTATGTAACCTTCATAAATTCCATCCTTTATTTTTCCATTTACAAGAGCTATATAATACTTCTTTATACTTCTTTCCCTTATCATCTCATTTAATAATTTCAATGATTCATAATTTTTCCCATAAATAACTATACCAGAAGTATTCCTGTCTAATCTATTACAGGGTGATGGAGTAAAAGTAACCTCTTCTTCTGGGTTAAATTCTCCCCTATCATATAAATGTGAAAGCACATAATCAGTTAAAGTAGCATCCTTGGAATTTTTATCTGAATGCACCAAAACTCCAGGCCATTTTTCAACTAAAAGCATATTGCTGTCTTCATAAATTATCTTCAAGAAATCATTGTTTATCCTTTTAAATTTGGATGTTGTTTCCTTAGACGTTATGTATTCTGCATTTACTATATCGCCTTCCAAAAGGAAATATTTTTCTTTTGCTTTTTTCCCATTTACCTTAATATCGCCTTTTCTTATAGCTCTGTATATACCACTAAGTGGCACATCCTGAAGCCATTTTCTTGAAAATTTATCCAATCTTTGACCAGCTTCGTTTTTTCCTATCTCCAATTTCATATGAATCTCTCCTAAGTATTAAAATGAACAACTCTCTTATATATCTGCAATTAGTAATTTAAGAATTCTATATTGCAAAGTTTTTAAAAAGTTTAAAGTTTAAAGTTCAAATATCAAAGTCCAAATAATGATGACTTCATTCGTACCTCAGGAAATCTATAATTTTAATATTTTCTGACGTTAGGAGGAAAATTATCATTATCTGTTATTTATTCTTTGTTATTTGTTCTTTGGCAAATTGTATTATTTACAATTTAACCTAGACAACACCTAATTATATACTACTATTATTGACTAAATCAACAAATAAAAATATAATTTTTAACTTACACTCTTATACTTGTTTTTCTACATAAAAAATATACTTAAAGTTTATACTCATTACAATAAAAACTCTAAGTACATTTAAACTGCACTATCTTAAAAAATCATAAGCTGCCTTGCACTGTATGGCAACCCCAATAGGAATACAATCTTCATCTACATCAAACAAATTTCCATGGGCAGGATGTATTATTTGTTTTTCTTCATTTCTACATCCTAGATAATAAAAAGCAGATGGTATTTCCATAGAAAAATAAGCAAAACTTTCCACGCCCATGCTTGGTTTTTCAAGTATCTTTACTTTATCCTTACCTATAATGTCATATGCTGCATTTAAAATATCCTGTGCTGCTTTATCGTCATTATAAAGACAAGGATAGCTTTCCTGTATATCTATTTCACATTTTCCCCTAAAAGAATTAACTATTCCATTTGTTATTTCACAGAGCCTTTTCTTTACGTATTCCCTATGCTCTGTCTTCATAGTTCTTATAATACCTGATATTGTGACTTCATCTGGTATTATATTTTGTGCTGTACCTCCATGAATTGATCCTATAGTTATTACTCCTGCATCTGTAGGAGGAAGTTCCCTACTTATAATTTCCTGAAGTGCTATTACCACATGGCTTGCTATCACCACAGGGTCAATTCCCATATGTGGTCTGGCTCCATGAGACCCCACTCCTTTAATTTTTATGTCAAAAGGATTAGAAGCTGCATTTACTACTCCAAATTTAAGTCCTATATTTCCAACTTCTATATTTTCCTCTACATGAAGCCCTATTACTCTATCAACCTTTGGATCTTCAAGTACTCCCTCTTCTATCATTAACTTAGCTCCACCTGTAGTTTCTTCTGCAGGTTCAAAAAACAATTTTACATTTCCTCTTAATTTATCCTTTATAGAATTTAGGATTTTAGCAGCTCCAAGAAGTATAGTTGTATGTGCATCATGGCCACAGGCATGCATTTTTCCCTTAACTTCTGAAGAATAGTCACAAACTTTTTTATCTTCTAAAGGAAGTCCGTCCATATCCGCTCTTATTCCTATAGTTTTACTACCTTTTCCTCTTATTATTGCACATATTCCAGTATGGGCTATATCACTATATTCTATACCCCATTTGTCTAAAAACTCTTTCACTTTGCCAGAAGTTCTTTCTAAATCATATCCAAGTTCTGGATGCCTATGAAAATCCCTTCTTACTTCAATCAATTCTTGTTTCATAGATTCTGCCATTTCCAAAAAATTTCTTTGCATGATTTTTCCTCCAATGCTAGTATAAATACTTATTCCCAACCTAATTCTATTACGTCTCCTTCGGACAACTTATCATAATAACCTGCATTATTTCCATTCAAATGCAAATACAACCTTCCTCGAGTCTTTGTCAAATCAAATTCTATGTGATTAAATATGTCTACAAATATATAATCTTTCTTTCCTTTAAGCACTACGGTTTTTCCATTTGCAACTACAGTTATTTCTCTTATATCATCATCCTTTTTTTTCAAAGCAGATTCCTGTAGTTCATCCTTCTTGTCTACAGTCACATTTTCCTTTTCTTCTTTTTGATCTATCTCCTGTGAATTTAAATTTTCCTGTTTTTCTTCTTTAGAATTCTTTTCTTTTTCAGCCTCTACTTTAGTTATTCTATAAATTCTATCCCCTTCATTTATAATGTATCTTTTATCCAATTTATTTCCATTTAAATAGTATACAAATTTTTCATTGTTATCAGTTGAAAAATATTTTTCATAATCGGAAATGGTTTCAGGTAAAATTATAGTTACATTATCTCCTTCATTTATAATGCTATCCAATTTTACTCTACTTTCATTTATATATGCCGCCGGTTCTAGGTTCTCTATTAAATCATTTATAAAAAAGCTTACAGAATAAGACTTTTGTATGTAATCTATAACTTTAGGTACAGCATTTTTTCCATTAATTGCATATTGTATCTCTATGTCGTCTCCTTCTTTAATTTCCTCATCCATGCTCTTTTCAATTCCGTTTACAGTTATTTTAGTATTGGAAGCCAAAGTACCAAAGGCCACTCTTTTTATACCATTTACGGTAAATCTTATATTTTTGCCGTTTTTTCCTATTAATGCTTTAGGATTTATACCTGCCTGCAGCATTACATCCATTACCGTATGTCTATGAGAATTAAAGAGACTTATTACATTTCCATTTAACATTACATCAATAAATCCATGTCCAAGTCTCCTTATGGAAATGAGTGCAATACCTAAAACAGTAACCCCGGTACTTCCAAGAGAATTGTCAATACACACACAATCTGTAACTGCTTCTCTTCCCTTTATGGCAATTCTCTGATTAGGTATGTTTAACTTTTTAGCTAAAAATTCCTTTAATCCTGGGGTATGAGCCCCTCCACCTACAAGAAAAATTGCATTAGGAGCTTTATCTCCATTTAACTCTACTATTTTACTTCCAATTTCATCTGCTATCTTTTGAACAACAGGGTTTATAAGTTTTATAACTTCTTCAGAAGATATTTTATTTTCTATATCTAGAACATCTGTATAGGTTATGGTTTCATTTTCATTACACTGCTTTTTTATCTTTTCGGCAGTATTAAAATCAACTAGGTAATTTTGTGCTATAACTTCGGTAACTTCATCTCCTGCCTGAGATACCATTCCATAAGCACTTATAGTATCTTTGCTGCTTATTGCTATATCCGAAGTTCCTGCGCCTATATCTACTAGGGCTAAATTTAAGAGTCTTAGATTTTGTGGAATTGCAGCTTCCATAGCAGCAATAGGTTCTAAAGTCAAACTTACTACCTGCAGCCCTACCTTTTCCATAACAGAATACAAACTGTCTACTACAGACCTTGGAAGAAAGGTTGCTATAACTTCTACAGATATGTTTTCTCCTTTATGTGCCAGTAGATTACTTATAAGATAACCATTTAAATAATAACTTTTTACACTGTAACCTACACAATACAATCTTCCTTTTGTATTTTTAGTTACCTGCTTTTCCGCAGACTTCACTGCAGTTAACTCAAGACTCCTTATGGTGTCTCTATCTATTTCCTTATCATAATCAATGTTCATATTCTCTTTTACAGATACAGTTCTTAAAAATCTTCCTGCTGCTGCTATTGCTGCATTTTCCAATTTCATGTTTAGGTCTTCTTCTATTTTTTTCTTTACAGCATTTACTGCATTTGCCACAAGACCTACATCATGTATCTGCCCATCGATCATTGCCCTTTCTTCATGTTCCACACAATGTTCTGATATTATATTAAATTTTTTATCCTTTACTATTCCAGCAGTACCTATTACGGTTCTTGTACCTATATCTAATGCAAATATTACATCCTGCGGATTAAAGTTAGTAATCTCCATAATATTTACCTCTTTTTCTGTAATCTAAAGGCTCATATTCCCAAAATATGAGCCTAATAAAATTATATAACAATACGACAAAACATTCAATTTATATTGGCAAAGTGATTTTTACTATAGTACCTATGTCTATTTCGCTCCAAACATGAATTGTGCCATTATGCTTATCTATTATCCATTTTGAAATTGAAAGACCTAGCCCTGTACCACCACTACTTTTAGTTCTGGATTTATCAGCCCTATAAAACCTATCAAATATGCGGGGCAAATCTTCCTTTGAAATTCCTGTACCGTTATCTGCAATAGTTATTACAGCTTCATTTTCCTTTTTATAAGAATCAACCCTTATGCTTTCGCCTTCCTCAGTATATTTGATGCTGTTGTCTATGAAAATTCTTAGAGCTTCTTTTATGAGATTTTTGTCAGCATTGATGCTAAATTCATCATTGCGATCATTTTCTATTTTATGGACATTGTCAATTAATTTTGTCTCTTTTACTACTTCATCTATCAACTCATTCATCATAAAATTTTCTTTCTCAACTTTTTGAGTATTTTTATCCCCTCTTGCAAGAAATAAAAGCTCTTCAATCAAATCTTTCATATTTTTAGATTCACTTTTTATAGCCTCAATGGATTCTTCAAGGATTCCTTTATCATTTTTTCCCCAGCGATCTAATAGATTAGCATAACCCTGAATTACGGAAATAGGTGTTCTCAGTTCATGGGATGCATCAGATACAAATTGATTTTGTTTTTCTACAGAGCTCTGAATTCTGTCTAGCATATCATTAAAGGTTTTTGCTAAATCCTTAAGCTCATTTTTTGATCCTTTAATATCAAGTCTTTTGTCCAAATCATCTATAGATATTTTTTTTACTGTATCCGCCATAGTATACACAGGAGATAAAAACTTTTTACTGGCCTTTGAACCAATTATTATAATTATTATTAATCCTATAATATTCCACACCGCTAGAATTCCCAAAAGAACTACTATATAATTATCCTTTCTAGTATTTTGCATATAGTAATTAAAACTTCCAATTATCCCTAAGGTAATAAAACAAAAAATTATCACAAAAGTAAATATATAAGTAACTGTTATTTTAAAACTAATGGAAAATCTAAGTTTGTTTTCTATGCTTTCAATTGCTCTATTTAAATATTTAGTAAAAATCTTTAAAACTCTCTCTAATAGTGAAAACAAAATCCTTACAATTTTAAATATGAGTTTGATCTTATTCATCCTTTAATTGATACCCCACTCCTCGAATGGTATAAATAAATTTGTGGCTAAACCTATCATCTATTTTACTTCTCAAATAACGAATATAGACGTCTACTACATTAGTATCCCCTGTATAATCATATCCCCATACTTTTTCAAGGATATTTTTCCTTGAAAGTACTATATTTTTGTTTAACATTAAATATTTTAATAAATCAAATTCTGTTTTGGTCAAGTCTACTACTTCATTATTATAGGTTATAAGATGTTTACTCATATTAAGTTTTAATTTACCTATTTCTATAATACCAGATTTATCTATAGTAACCCTTTTATGTTTAAAGGTAACACGAATACGTGCAAGAAGCTCTTCTATGGCAAAGGGCTTTATCATATAATCATCCGCACCAATATCAAGTCCCATTACTTTATCCATTATTTCATCTTTTGCAGTAAGCATGATAACAGGAACCTCAGAACTTTGCCTTAACCTTCTCAATACTTCCATTCCATTTAGTGAAGGAAGCATTACATCAAGTATTATAAGGTCAAACTTTTCATTTAAAGCTTTTTTAAGTCCCTCTCTTCCATCTACAGCTTTATCTACAATATACCCTTCATGTTGAAGTTCCAATTCAACAAATCTTGCAATCTTCACCTCATCTTCTACAATAAGAATTTTTTCACCGGCCATATTATCCCCCTGTGCTTTTTTTAATTTCATTATACCCTTTTTACTCTACCTTAACAGCTAAACACGATAAAAATAAAACCTGCTTTATGAAAAATCATAAGCAGGCTTTATTTTATGCATTCTTAATCTCTTCTTTTATTTTATCTTTGGCATTATTCACAACTTCAGTAACTTTTTCTATTTTACTATTAACACTGCATTCCCCTCCACTTTCTTTATGAACTCTTATCTTACAACTTGTAATTAAGGCAACGACTACAACGGCTATTGCAACAGGAAATGCAAATATGCAAAGTAAAACTGCCAGAGTAGACGGTAAATTTAAAATTGTTTTATCATCTTTAGATATTACAAATTTTATCTTGTTAGCCTTTAAAATAATATTTTTAATTTTCTTAACAAAATGTGAGTCCTTTATACATTCATGCTCTGGTTTGATTTTGTTCTGTTCTTCCAAATATAGAAGTGCTTCTACCAAATCACCGTTACATTTTTCAAGTGCCCCTTTGGCCTCCTTGTAGCTTACATTTGCCCTTTTTCTTAATGAATCAATTTGTTCAATTGAAATTGTCATCTTAATTCCTCCCCTTAACTATTTTCTTATAATTAATTTTCTTTATGTCTATATACTACTGGAGAATAATTAGAAGACAATTAGTTAAAGATTAGAATTTCATTAGAAATCAATTAATTATATTCTCTATTTCTTTTATTACTTTTTCAAAATTATCATTAAAATTATTTTCTATAATTATGTCAGCTTGATCTATAACCTCACTTGCCGACTTTTTCATTTGACTATCTTTGGCATTTTTTATCATAACAAAAACACCTGGATTAACAACTTTGCGTAAGCTATTTGATTCACATACTATAAGAGTATTTTTAGGTATTTGGGTAATAAATGCTTCAAATCCTTCGTACATATTATTCTTCAATGTTTTTAACCAGTAAACTTTCTCTGCTCCTGCAGCTAATAATAGAGAAGTATCTTTGTTATTGGCTGAATTTAACTCCTCTGTTATCTCAAAATTTCCTTTTAGGCTTGAACATACCCCACAACCTTCTCCTCCACGTATGCATTTTCCATTTTTTTCCTGAATGGTTGTTACTTTTAGTGCTACCACCGGTCTACTTAATTTGTATTTATTTATTATTGAAATAGCAAGAGTAGTTTTTCCACTATTTCTAGCAGTTGAACCAATTAAAATCATATTGGGGATATTATGCTTCCTAGTCACTATTTTGATCACCTCCCCATCAATTATTGCTTTAATTTTCAACGAAATAACTAGTCAGTATGCTATCCTATTTTTTATCAAATGCCTTAAAAGCAGCCAAGCTGACAACCTATAATCTTTATTTCATTCTCATTACATAGCTTTCCTATATCCGAAACATTTACTTTTAATTCTTCTGCTATTTTATAAGCATCAGAGCATGCTAGACACTTCTTATTCTTTTGTATTTTACAGCGGCTCTCTATAGTCTTCAATGTAATATTTTTGCCCATTTTCTTCTTCCTCCTCTTCTGATATAGCTATTTACTCAATTTACACACATATAAAAGTTTTAGCTTAATATAAAAACTTTGCGAAGCAAAGTTTTTGAGTTGAAAATTGAGAATTGAGAATTGAGAGTGAAGGTTGATTTTTAGCTATCGCAAAAAATCTTTAAATTTATATAAATCAATAATGTTTCGCCTTAGCGAAACGAGTTGTTAAAAATTTAATCAAAGATTTTTTGTAGTGTAACGAAAAAAA
>ENA-UOOE01001849-UOOE01001849.1-fermentation-metagenome-genome-assembly--contig:-NODE-1849-length-16711-cov-7.082553_pt1 | contig 16711 bp, 18 predicted proteins | sample MGYA00245776_ERZ724021 | MGnify/ENA primary metagenome ERZ724021 (study PRJEB28704, sample SAMN03018321) | fermentation metagenome | biome: anthropogenic terrestrial biome; feature: soil; material... | reverse complement strand
CTGGATTAATTTGTCCAGCAGTTCTAGCAAAATGCACATTATCTTTATGTTTAACAATTGTATCTGTTACACTTATTAAATATATATTTAAATCTCTATCCTTTAAAAGTTCTAAAATATATAACATTCCACAGAACTCTTGGCTGGAGCCGTACCATAAATATAAGGTATCATTGTCATCCTCCTGTAAGCCTTATACTTTTTCTTGAATTAAGGAATCAACATATTCTTTGCCTTCAACTAACCCACATCCCGTAGCAATTCTATATTTTTTAATTGCTTCAATCTTTTTACCTTCTGAAATTAACTTTTTTAGTTCATCTCCCAATGTATCAGGGACTCCAACTTGTTTAGCTATCTTATTTAAGGTTGCATTCATTCTTAAATTATCACTTTTTATCTGACTAATACTAGCCACCATCCATATTAATAATCCTGTTGCTGCAAGTGCTAAAATAATTGTATAATTCATAATTATTAATTTCCCTCCAAACCTTTAATTTGCTCTACACTTAATCCTGTTTTATCTGCTATAGTCTTATCATCTAAAACATCCTTTAATTTTTTCGCCATATCTATTCTTTCTTCCATTCTACCTTGCTGCCTATACTTATTTTTAATCTCTTCTTCCTCTTCTGAAGCTTTTCTATCCTCTTCCCAAATCTTCATGGCATCTTTGTCAGTACTTAAATATTTGAGTCCTTCATCTGTTATTTTTATTTTCATTCCTCTCATGATTCCAAATTTATTTTTGCAGCAGCATATTTTTCTATATTTTCTGGTATAATTTCTCCTGTAGCCCTAGCTTGAAATACATTCCCGTTATGTTTAATAACTGTATCTTTTACATCTATCGTATATATATTTAACTTTCTGCCCTTTAAAAGTTCTAAAGTATATAACATTCCACAAAACTCTCTGCTGGACCCATACCAAAGATATAAAGTATCATTACTGTCCAGCTTAGAAATTTCATCATGAAATTCACTATAATTTTCTTTTAACTCATCTATATCGTAATCAACAAATGGCCTTAATTGGTTCTCTCCCTTAAGAATATTATACCAATTAATTCTTTCTTCAATATTTACTCCACCCTTTATAGATCCCTGTGAAAGATCATCAAAAAAAACTATTACCTTTTGATTACCCTGAAGTTTTTTAGTACTAATAGCATGTTTAAAACTTCCTCCTGCACTTTCTGAAAAACATATGTTAATTATCTCACACATTAAATTATTATCCTCCTACTGTAATTTTGCTAAATTTTTTCTCCTATAAACTTATAACCTACTCCCCACACAGTTTTTATAAAAGTAGGATTTTTACTGCTGTCTCCTATTTTTTCTCTAAGTTCTTTTATGTGTACAGTTACAGTATTGTTTCCTTCAACATCCATGCTTTTCCATATATGATGGTATAATTCTTCTTTTGAAAATACTTTGTTTGGGTTTTGTGCAATAAGGCTTAAAAGTTCAAATTCTTTTATAGTCATTTGAATTTCTTTTTCATTCACAGTAACCTTTTTTTCCTCGGGTATTATAATAAGTCCATTTTTAAATTTTAATATTCCATTTGCAGCAAACTCCCTGTCTACCTTTTTATATCTTCTTAAATGTGCCTCAATTCTTGCAGAAACCTCAATCAGGCTGAAAGGTTTTGTCACATAATCATCTGCTCCAAGCTTTAATCCTTTTACTTTATCCATATCTGTTTGCTTTGCACTTATTATCATTACTGGTATATCTTCATTTATCCATCTTATATTTTTACAAAGAGTGAAGCCATCCATTTCAGGAAGCATTATATCTATCATTACAAGTGCAAATTCATATGTTTTAAAGTCTTCTAGCCCCTCTTTCCCACTTGATGCCCAATTGACTTCATACCCTTCCTTTTCAAGGTGTTCCTTTAATATGTTTGCAATTGCCTCATCATCTTCAACTATCAGCAGCTTTTCACCCATTGATCAAACCTCCATCCCTATTCTTTAGAATTATAACATGAATTTCTCTTATTTACATTGTACATATATTTTCTTTACATTTTAAAGCTTCATCAAGCAAACATGCTTATATAGGCTATAAAATACAAATATAGGTTTTCTAACTAAAAAAATATTCGGAGTATAAGTTTATTTTTCGTTTAGAAACTCTATATAGATATCCTACCTTATTTTAGTATAGTTTTTAAATCATCTTCTACTGTTGTAGTAGGCTTTATGCTGAACTTATCAACTAAAACATCCAACACATTTGATGAAAAAAATGCCGGAATAGAAGGTCCTACATAAATGTTTTTAATCCCAAGGGACAGTAAAGTAAGCAGTATACATACAGCTTTTTGTTCATACCATGACAATACTATTGTAAGTCGTAAATCATTTACTCCACATTTAAATACATTTGCAAGTGCTAAAGCAATCTGTATAGCAGAATAAGCATCATTACACTGGCCAATATCAATAATACGTGGAATGCCTTGAATATCTCCTAAATCTAGGTCATTAAAACGATATTTGCAACATCAGGCTGCTTTCCACATGCCCCTACTTTTGTACATCTACTTCCGCAAGCAGTTTGCTCACATTGAAACCAAAACATATTATTCATATTTACACCCCATAACCTTATTATTTTTTAATTGCTTTTATGAAATGGGTATAATATAATAATAGTAATAAATCGGTATCCTCTGTTACCAAATTAAAGGTGATTAAATGTTTGAAAAATATGTGGATGTATTATCAAAAATTAGCCTATTTCAAGATATTACCAAAGAAGATATTACGGTCATGCTAAATTGCATTAAACCTAAAATCAGTCAATTTAAAAAAAATGATTTGATTGCTATAAGTGGAGATGAATTTAAAAGCGTTGGAATCGTAATAGCTGGGAAAGCCGTTGTAGTAAAAGAAAATGCTTCAGGAAACAGAATGTTTATGACAAATTTGAATCCAGGTGACATGTTCGGTGAAATGGCTGTTTTTTCAGGTAAATCTATACTTCCTGCTACCGTTGAAGCTCAAGACAACTGCACAGTTTTATTTTTACCAGGGGAAAAAATTATAGGTGAATGTAAGAATATGTGCACATGGCACCGCACACTTATCCGTAATATGTTTAAAATTATATCCAATAGGGCACTAGTGCTAAACAAGCATGTAGAGTATTTAAACATCAAAAGCATAAGGGGTAAAATAAGTACCTTTTTAATAGAACAATATAAAAAATCAGGAAAAAGTACTTTCAAGCTCCCCTTAAAACGAAATGAACTAGCTGAATTTTTAAATGTGTCAAGACCTTCCCTTTCACGCGAAATGTGTCATATGAGAGATGAGGGACTTATTGATTTTAATAGGTCATCTTTTCATATTAAGGATATTGATGCATTGAAAAATACGTCCGAATAATAAATGTGAGCAGCTTTTGTTTTTACACAAATCTACTCATATTTTTGTTCTTTTAAAAATTTAACTTTGTCATGATGATCTATCGATATAGAATATAAAAAATAGCAACACATTCATTAATATTTTTACTAATAAATATATTGCTATTTATAACGTAATGCATTGTAGTATTTACAATGCTTAATTTCATAATTGGTGCGAAGAACGGGAGTTGAACCCGTACGGTCTCCCACACGCCCCTCAAACGTGCGCGTCTGCCTATTCCGCCACCCTCGCATTACAATAAGTATTATAATCATTTTTTATCAATCTGTCAACTAAAATTTAAAATTACAAAAAATTTACATAAATTATAGAAGTGTTTATCTTCAAATTTTTATATAAGTACTTATATACCCTGTAGTTTACTTTCACACGTTTAATATATTTATCTGTTTCTTTAAAAGGGATATATTGAATATTCTTTCCATCTTTAGAGTGATCGGAATCTTTCAACCACTTTTGTACATTGCCCCTACCTCCATTATAAGCTGCTAAAATTAAATCCATATTGTTATTAAACTCTGATTTTAAATTATTCAAATACCAACATCCCATTCTTACATTAAACTCGGGATCATTTAGCATGTTATCTTGGAAATTTGATACTCCCATCTTACCTGCCGCCCATTCTGCAGTATCCGGAGTTATCTGCATAAGCCCTATAGCATTTTTGTTAGATCTTACATCTTCTTTAAAATTACTTTCTGCTTTAATTACAGCCATTACAAAGTAAGGATCTAAGTCATATTGTTTTGAATATTTTGCTACATAATTTGAATACTTTAATGGATAACAATATCTTGCAATACTTTTTGCACATAATACAGCTGCCATTATCAGTAGTATAACTATTGCTACTTTTTTTAGAAACTTCAATTTTTTTGTGTCTTAAAAATCATATTTTAGGACACTTCACCCCCCCATATTTTCTGTTTATCTTGATGAATATATCCTTCAATCGTGTTTTAGTTTCTTTTAAAGTATTAGAATTATCTAATACAAAGTTAGCATACCTTTTCTTTTCTTCCAAAGGCATCTGGGAACTTATTCTGTCAAGTACTTGACTTTCCGTTAATTCATCTCTCTTTTTTACTCTGCTTATCTGCACTTCTTGGTTCACCCAAACTAATAATATTTCATCCAAATAACTACAAAATCCGTTTTCTATGAGGGTAGCTCCGTCTACAACGCAAATTTTTTCATGTTTTTGTTCTAACTTATATAATTTTTTTAATATATCCCCTTTAATGAAAGGCATTATGATAACTTCATACTTACTTTTTTCACCTTCATTAGAAAATATATAATTTCCAAATTCTCTTCTTTTAAGTTTACCTGATAGATCGATAAATTTTTCTCCAAAAACATATTTAATTTTTTCAATTATTACAGGGTAATTTTCAATTACCTCTCTAGCTATAACATCTGCATCTACTATGCTTATACCGCCCTCTCTCAGTATGTTAGAAACAGTACTTTTACCGCTTCCAATACCTCCGGTAAGCCCTATTTTAATCACAATTTTCTTCCCCTTTTATACCTAATTTACTTAACTTCGTACCAATTACTTCCTACACTTATATCCACTTCAAGAGGAACCTTCAGTTGTAGAACCTTTTCCATTTCTTCTTTTACCACAGATTTTACTTTATCAATTTCATCTTTATATACATTTAAAATCAATTCATCATGTACCTGAAGTATTAGCTTGCTCTTTAACTTATTCTCCTCTAATCTTCTATACACATTTACCATAGCTATTTTTATTATGTCAGCTGCACTTCCTTGGATAGGTGTGTTCATTGCAAGTCTTTCTCCAAGTGACCTCACTATTTTATTTGAAGATTTTATCTCAGGTATAAACCTCCTTCTATTCATAAGTGTGGTAACATAAGAATTTGCTTTAGCCTCTTTTATTATCTCGTCCATATATAACTTTACTTTGGGATATCTTTCAAAATAAGTATCTATATAACGCTTTGCTTCTTTTCTAGATATATTTAAATTTTTAGCCAAACTAAAGTCGCCTATGCCATATACTATACCAAAGTTTACAGCCTTTGCATTACTTCTCTGGACAGGTGTAACTTCTTCTATAGGAACCTTAAACACTTCTGAAGCAGTCTTGGTGTGAATATCGCTGTGATTTATAAATGCACTTATCAAATTTTCATCATCGGCAATATGAGCAAGTACTCTCAATTCTATTTGTGAATAGTCTGCTGAAAGTATAACACAATCTTCATTTTCTGGAACAAATATTTTTCTTATCTCTTTACCCATTTCATATTTTATAGGTATATTTTGAAGATTAGGCTCTGTGCTTGAAAGTCTTCCCGTAGTTGTTACCGTTTGATTAAAACTGGAATGAATTTTATTATCTTCCTGTATTACTGCCTTAAGTCCTTCAATATATGTTGAATACAATTTAGTAAGCTGCCTATAGTAAATTATTTTTTCAATTATAGGATGTTTATCTTTTAATTTTTCAAGTACTTCTGCATTAGTGGAATATCCTGTTTTAGTCTTTTTTATTACAGGTAAATCCAGCTTTTCAAACAATATTTTTCCCATCTGCTTTGGTGAATTTATATTAAATTCTTCTTCGGAAAGAGAATATATTTCTCCTTGTACCCTATCTATTTCAACTTTAAATCTATCTTCCTGCTCCACAAGCTTATTTTTATCAACTTTAAAACCTTCACATTCCATAGATGCAAGCACATATATAAGTGGCTGTTCCACTTTATACAAAAGATCTTCCATATGAGCTTCTTCTATTTTTTTTGCTAGCTCGGGGTAAACTTTACTGAAAAGTACAGTCTCTTTAGCAAAAAGTTTTTCATCTTCTTTTGAAATTTCAATTCCCGTATATCGTTTAATAATATCTGAAAGTTCATAATTAGATCTAGATGAATCTATAAGATACGCCGCTACCTTTATATCAAACTTTACTTTCAAAAATTTTATTCCCATTTTATATAACATGCTGCAGGGAACTTTTACATCATAACCTACCTTGGATATATTCTCATTCTCAAATAAGACCTTAAAAAGTTCCACTGCTTTAATCTTGTCTTCATTATATATTTTATTTATATGTATCTGAAAATTTTTTTCATCTAAACTTATAAATATTTTATCTATATAGCTTTTAGAATAGCTGTCCTCATTTTCTATTTTAAAGTTTATATACAATAACTCATTATTTTTTAAAGAGCTCACAAAATCACTGAACTTATTTAAAGTATCTATTTCCGTAAATTCAACTTTGAATTCCTGTATTTTATCATCATCATTTTCATGGAGTCCAGGAATTTTTCTTATTAAAGACTTAAATTCAAGTTTTTCAAACATCTGTTTTAATCCCTGTGAGTCATATTCTTCCTTAGATTCAATATCCTGTAAGTCCATTTCCACAGGCACATCCGTCATAATAGTAGCAAGCTTTTTACTAAAAATAGCCTGCTCCATATTATTTTTTAAGTTTTCCTTTAATTTTTTTCCATTTATATCATCTATATTTTTAAATACATTTTCTATACTTTTATATTGTTTTATTAATTTAAAGGCAGTTTTCTCACCTACACCAGGAACTCCTGGTATATTATCTGAAGTATCCCCCATAAGACCTTTAACATCTATAAACTGTGTTGGAGTTACCCCATACTCTTCTATCATTCTATTTCTATCATATATCTCTTTTTTGGTGATACCTTTTTTAGTTATAACCACCTTTACTTTATCTGTGGCAAGCTGAAGGGCATCCCTGTCACCCGTAATTATATAAACCTGTATACCGCTTTTTTCAGCAAAGACAGATAATGTTCCCATAAGGTCATCGGCCTCAAACCCATCTATTTCAAAAATACTTATGGACATCATTTTCAGTATTTCCTTGATTACTGGAAACTGCTCTGACAATTCAGGAGGCATCTTTTTTCTTCCGGCTTTATATTCACTGTACTTATTGTGTCTAAAAGTAGGTGCACTTCTATCAAAAGTACATACTACATAATCTGGATTGATTTCCTCTTTCATCTTAAGCAGCATATTTAAAAAACCGTAAACTGCATTTGTATGGGTTCCTTCCAAATTGGTTAAATCTGGAATTGCATAAAACGCCCTATGCATCAAACTATGTCCATCTAATATCAGTAACTTTTCATCATTCATTGAATTACCTCCAAAGTTTCATTTACGAAGAAACTATACACTCTATATATAGTATCATTTTTATTGTAAATTAGAAATAAAGTATTGTAAAAATTTTTATCTTATTCTAAAATTAATATAAACACATTAAACTTATGATTGTATCATGTACAAGTTAATAATTCTACAATTAATTTTATTTTCTCCAATTCGTAATATACAATTTGCCAAAAAACGAATCACAAATAACAGATAAGGAGGCTTTTATATGTTACTTAGTTATAAATTTTTTAACAATATTCCTCTGTTTAAATGTGACATTTGCGGAAACTGCAATAACTTTGTAGAATCTACATCCTACACAAATATAAAGAACAGAGGTTGTTGCTGGTACTTTCCAAAATATACTCTAGTAGATATTAAAAATATAATAGATAATGGAAAGATAAATTTCATATACTATTTATCTTCTATTCCAAATTGTGTAGAAAGTTATGATATCAGAATAAAAGGAACTTTTTTCAAAAAAAGTTATGACAATTACATTGAAAACAATATAAAATACAGTGATTTTGACAGTAGTCTCTTTTTTAAATTATGTCCTTTTTTAAAAAAAGATGGATGCAAATTAAATTTTTCTTTGCGACCACATCCCTGTAATTTATATTTATGTAGAGAAGTAATTCAATTAGCAGGTGAAGAATATGCCCAGTATTCTCGAGAAAGAAAGGACTATTATGCCTATTGCAATTATTTTAACGAATGCTTAAAAGAAGACTTAAAATCCAATGATGTAAACTTATTAGATAACTTAGAAGAATCCTTGGATATATTAAATTCTTCCACTTTATCTCCTTTTCAGCCTAGAAAATTACATAACATTTATATAGATTATTCTACATACAACTATGGTGCTTAAACTTTAAATTCTTATGAATGCTTTTTATTAATTTGGGTTAAACTTATAATGCCTTGATGATATTATAACTCCCTTAATCCTAGTTTAAAATAATCCTAGTTTTAAACTAGGATTATTTTAAACTCATTAATTTTCTATTATACAATCTATAATTATGAATCTTATAGGATTCTTTGATAACCTTTTCATTTATAAGCTTTTTATCCTTTAAATAATCTTCAAAATCATAAATGCACATGCAAGAAACATTCGTTCCTGAAATTATATTTAATATATTTTTATTGAAAATTAAAAACATATCCTGAGAGGTATTGTAAATAGCATAATCAACTTGTATGATACATCTTAAACCTATATATTCTTGTTTATTAATTTGATCTATATAATTTAGAACTTCTTTTCTTATGTTGTTTACTCCTAATTTTGGATATTCATTAATTACTTGTGCCATATCAACGTATTCCACATAATTATTCTTTATGTCAACATACTTTAATAATTTTTTATACAATTTTAAATCCATGTATACACAGATTTTCTCTTTTTTTTCAATACCCTCTTTTATATATTGATACATATTTATAATTAAATGTTCTAGCCCAAAATAATAAAATGAAGAATTAAGTCCAAAAATATTCCAATTAATCATACTCTTTTATCCTTTACAAAATAAGTTTACTAGTTATGTATTCTACATAATATGTATATACTCCTCTTAATATTCATAGATATATTAAAAAAATATTTTGTCATCTACTTGCATTTTTATACTTTATTTTTTACATTGCTCCATCCTATTCTAGTTTTTGATATTTATAGATATAAAAGCACACAGAAGAAGTGACACGCACTTCCTCCTATAACAAAAAGGTGCCATATAGCATGATTATAAGGTATTTTATCCAACATGTATAAAAAAGCTCCCACCGTATATATGATTCCACCTGCCACCAAAAGAGCTATTCCACCTGGAGAAAGGAGTACCAAAAGCCACTTCATTGCAAAGATTATTATCCATCCCATAGCAATATATATTAACGTAGATATAACTTCATGTTTGCCTATCCAAAATATCTTCATTATTATTCCACAAATAGCCATAATCCATACTATGGCAAATATGACCCAGCCTACAGAATTTCTTAAAATAGTAAGTGTAAAAGGAGTATAGGTTCCAGCTATTAGTAGATAAATAGATGCATGGTCAAATATTCTAAAAACTTTTTTTGCCTTTACATTAGTAATACTGTGGTATAAAGTGGATTCCAAATATAAGATGAGCATAGAAATTCCATATATAGTATAGCTAACTATATACCACTTATCTCCCATTCTAGCAGAAAACACAATCAATAATACAAGGGCTGCAATTGCCAAAAGTGTACCTATTCCATGAGTTATCGCATTAGCTATTTCTTCTCCCTTTGTATAAAATTTAAGTTGATTATCCATATTAAACCTCTCCTTCAATAAAATATATATGTATGTGCCTTAACGTAGTTATTAAAACTATATGATATTATATCAATATGATAACATATAGGATATATATGTTCAATATCTATTTCTATTTTTATAGTAAATAATTTAATTTTTTAGTATAATAGATATTATTATATTATTATTTGCAAAATTTATGGAGGCATGCAAAATGTTAAAAAGAACTATTACTGCTGAATTAATCAAAAAATTTAATGAAATGCTGCATAAAATACTAGATGATATAGACAATAAAGATTATGAAGGGGCCTTAAATTTAATAGATGCCGCTTTTAAAGATATTTTTAGATTGAGTATAAAATTTTTTAATTCACTATCTCTAGAAAATATAATGGAAATGGTAAAAATTAATGGGAGCATAGTTACAGATAAATGTATAATGATGGCCAAATTATTAGAGGAGGAAGGAAATATACTAGAAAATCAGAATAAATTGGATGATGCTTTTTACATACATCAAAAATCATTAAATTTATTTTTAGAAGCTTATTTAAATGGTGATAGCACCAACTGTGGTTTAAAAAATTATTTTTCAGATATAGATCCTTTAATAAATAAAGTTTGTGAATATAAGCTTTATTTTACCCTTTTAAGTAAAATAGCAGATTACTACGCAGAGACTAAAAGATATGATAAAGCAGATAATGTAATCTATGAAATACTTGGAGAAAATGACTACGATGAAAAACATATAAAATTCTCAATAGAATTTTATGAAAATTTACTTTTAAAAAGTGATAATGATCTAAACTCTGGAAACCTACCAAGAGAAGAAATAGAACAATCTTTGTCTTCTTTAAGAAACATGTTACAAAACAAATAAAATCCCACCATGCCGTATTATGAGTTATTTTGAACCCGCCCTAAAGCAGATTGGGAATCTCCTTCTTGCTTCCTGTCTCCATCACAAATGGATATCATTCCACAAGAAGAGTTCGATTCCCTTTTATAAAATGTTCGGTCAAGACTAACTCATTCCTCGCACACAGTAGGAACATTTCTAACTTTATTATACTGCATTTTTTAATATTTATGTTTAATCTTTGGTAAATTTAATTACATTATTTTAAAAAAATTATATTATTTTATATATATTCCTAATTCCTTTAACTGAGATTCATCTACTACATTAGGAGCTTCTGTAAGTGGACAAAATGCATTTTGATTTTTAGGAAATGCTATTACATCTTTTATATTGTCCGTTTTTGCTAAAAACATTACCATTCTGTCAAACCCATAAGCAAGTCCGCCATGTGGTGGTGGCCCAAATTTAAATGCCTCAAGTAAATACCCAAACTTTTCCCAAGCATTCTCCTGTGAAATACCAATTACTTTAAACATTCTTTCTTGAAGTTTAGTATTGTGTATTCTTATACTTCCTCCACCTAATTCTTCTCCATTTAGCACTATATCATAAGCTTTTGCTCTTACTCTTCCAGGGTCACTCTCTAAATACTGTATATCTTCATCCATAGGCGCCGTAAACGGATGATGCTCTGCCTGATATCTCTTTTCATCTTCGTTATAGGATAGAAGAGGGAACTCAGTTACCCATACAAATCTAAATTCATCATTTCCATCTAGTATACCTGTTTCTTTTGCCATGTGAACTCTGAGTGCACCAAGGCTTTCAAATACCACTTTGTTTCTATCTGCAACTACAAGAATAAGATCTCCTGGTACTGCTTCCATTTTATCTAATATGTTTTTAGTATCTTCCTCAGTTAAGAATTTTGATATAGAGGATTTAATTCCATCTTCTTTATATGCTATCCATACAAGTCCTTTAGCACCATAATCTTTTACAAATTCAACTAGCTTATCGATCTGTTTTCTTCCCATTTTAGCTGAATTTGATACCTTTATGGCTCTTACAGAACCTCCGGCTTCAATGGCACTTTGGAACACCTTAAAATCTATATTCTTTACAACTTCAGTTATATCATTTATTTCCATACCAAATCTTAAATCAGGTTTATCTGATCCATATTTCTCCATGGCAACTTTATAAGGCATTCTCTCTATAGGTAGTTTTACATTTACATTTAAAATTTTCTTAAATACCCTTTGAATAAGTTTTTCATTCAAATTCATTACGTCGTCTTGTTCTACAAAAGAAAGCTCCATATCTACCTGGGTAAATTCAGGCTGTCTATTTGCCCTCAAATCCTCATCTCTAAAACATTTTACTATCTGAAAATACCTATCATATCCTGAAACCATCAAAAGCTGTTTAAATAGCTGTGGCGATTGAGGAAGGGCATAAAACTTTCCATTATAGTTTCTGCTTGGTACAAGGTAATCTCTAGCACCTTCAGGTGTACTTTTTCCAAGCATTGGAGTTTCTATTTCTAAAAATCCTTCTTCATCTAAAAAATCTCTTACTACCTTTGCAGTTTTATGTCTTGTCATAAGTATTTTCTGCATATCTGGTCTTCTTAAATCCAGGTATCTATATTTGAGCCTTATATTTTCAGCTGCATCTAAATTTTCCTTTATGTATATAGGAGGTGTTTCAGACTCTGAAAATATCCTTATATACTCTCCCTTTAATTCTACCATACCTGTTGGAATTTCCGTATTTGGAGATTCTCTTTTTACAATAGTTCCTGTAGCTGCTATGCAGTATTCAGATTTTACATTATCTGATTTTTCAAAGGCTTCTTTATTTATCTTCTCTCCAAATACAATTTGAAGTATTCCTGTTCTATCTCTTAAGTCTACAAATATGAGTCCCCCTAAATTTCTTTTTCTCTGAACCCATCCCATTACTGTAATTTTTTCGCCTATGTTGCTTTCTCTCAGTTCACCGCACATGTTGGTTCTCTTTAGTCCATTTAATGATTCTCCCATGTTAACACACTCCGTTTATAATCTAATTAACTCTGAAATTTTGTCTAGTTCTTCTAATTTAATTTCAAATTGATCGCCATCTTCCATTCTCTTAAATTTAGCAATTCCGCATTCCAGTTCGTTGTCTCCAAGTATAACCGTGAACCTAGCTCCTATTTTATTTGCATACTTCATTTCAGCTTTTACACTTCTATTTGTATGGTCACATTCACATCTTACATTTTTTTCTCTCAATTGATTTACTAAATTCAGTGCCTTTAACTTAGCGTTGTCTCCCATAGCTCCTACATATAAGTCTATATATGGTCTATTTGGTATTTCTATTCCATTCTCCTCCAGGGTGAGAAGGGTCCTCTCTATTCCCATTCCAAAACCCACAGCAGGCATTTTAGGACCTCCAACTTCCTCTATTAGATAATCATACCTTCCACCACCGCATATTGTTATATCGTTATTTATTATTTCAAATACGGTTTTAGTATAATAATCAAGTCCCCTTACTATTAAAGGATTTATCTTAAATTCTATACCTACAGCAGTCAAATACTTTTGTAGATTTTCAAAGTGCTCCTTACAATCATCACATAAGTAATCAATCATTAAAGGTGCATCTTTTACTATTTCCTTACAGCTTTTCACTTTACAATCCAGTATTCTCATAGGATTTTTATTAAATCTGTTTTTGCAGGTATCACATAATACATCATAATTTTCCTGCAAGAATTTTTTTAATGCATCGTTGTACTTTTTCCTGCAAGTAGCACATCCTATGCTGTTTATATTTAGTTGAATTCCCTTTACTCCCAGTTCCTTATATACTCTCATAGCTAAACTTATAACTTCAGCATCCAGTGAAGCATTTTCCGCACCAAATGCCTCTATACCAAATTGGTGGTGTTCTCTAAGTCTTCCCTTTTGAACATTTTCATATCTTAAAACCGGGGTAAAATAAAATAACTTAGTTGGCTGAGCTTCATTATATAAACTGCTCTCTACAAAAGCCCTTACTGCAGGAGATGTACCTTCTGCCTTAAGGGTTAGACTTCTGCCAGCTTTATCTTGAAAGGTATACATTTCCTTTTGTACTACATCTGTAGTTTCACCTACTCCCCTTTCAAAAAGTTCCGTATATTCAAATACTGGTGTCCTAATTTCTCTATATCCATAAGAGGCTGCTATATTTTTGAACTTATCTTCTAAATAATGCCACTTATAAGATTCCGTAGGTAATATATCTTTAGTACCTTTAGGTGCTTGTATAGCCATTGTAATTTACTCCTTTTTCGTTTTATATTTTCTTAAACTATAGATTTTAAGTGAACTTTAAAAGTACATTTAAAAATTTTAATACAAAGTATTTAAAAGATCTATCTTTTTTTTCACCATTTCATCTATTCTTCTCACATATTCTCCCACATCTTTTATGTTTGCCTGTCTTTCAAATCTATCCTCATCTAAAAACATAACTTTTGTAACGGCATCTGCCCCACAAGCTATTATAGTCTGCCTTTCTTCAATCATTTCCACATTATAAAGTCCTCTATGTTTCCCTGATGTATACCCTATATTTTCCATATTACCTACCATATTTTTTTGTCTATACATATAATAAGGTTTCATGTTCATCGATTTAGCCAAAAGTTCAGTTCTTTCATACATGAGATTTAATTCTTCATTACCTGCAATTGAATAACTTATATTATTCACTATGTTTTCATATAGTCTAGATGCCCTTTTTACAGACATACCATGTACAGTTAAGTTATCTGGCTTAAGTTTTTCAATTTCCTCGCAGGTTTTATTTACTTCTTCTATTCCTTCTCCAGGTAAACCTACAATTAAATCCATGTTTATATTGTCAAACCCATATTGCCTTGCCATATTAAATTTTTCTATTATATCATTTACTGAATGATTTCTTCCTATAAATTTTAATGTGCTGTCATTCATAGTCTGTGGATTTATGCTTATCCTGCTTACCCCATATCTTTTCATGGTTTCAAGTTTACTTGAAGTAATGCTGTCAGGCCTGCCACATTCTACATCAAATTCTTTTATTTTATAGTCCTGTACAAAACTATTATATATTTCATGCATTAATTTTTCAAATTTTTCATTATCTATAGAAGTTGGAGTCCCTCCTCCAAAATATATACATTCTATATTTAATTCATGGTTTTTTATGTATTCGGACATTTTTCTTATCTCATAAGTCAAACTTTTAAGATAGGGTTCTACTAAATATTTACAGCCTTCTATGGGATTTGAAGTAAAAGAACAATAAAGGCACTTAGTTGGGCAGAAAGGCATTCCTACGTATACACTTATATTTTTGCTATTTGAATTGACTAGATTTTTTTCCGAACTTGCCACATCTATACAAAGTTGTGCCTTACTTTTATTGCAGCAAAAGTGTTTGTGAAAATATCTTATTATTTCATCCTCGCTTTTACCGTCATTTATGAATTTTAAAGCCATCTTGCTAGGTCTTATTCCAACCAAAGTCCCCCATGGTAGAGTTTTCCCTGTTTTACGGCTAAAATATAAAAATACTGCTTTTTTTATATTTTCCCTTTCATTCAAATCATTTTCAAATTTCATTTTGCATATGTCATTTTTATCATCTATAATAACTTCATTTTGTACTAACTGTATATTAAAATTCCAACTTTCATCTTCTACAAAATTTATATCTGCAAAGTCATAAAACAAATTAATCATTTGAAATATGTGATATCTATATTCCATACTATTTAGCTTAACTCTTATTTCCATATCAGTTAAAACCATCATCTCTTTCTTTATATAAATCCTAAGTAAGAAATTAAATTATACCGGGTCATATACTGACAAATCTCAACACCATAAAAACTTTTGACAAGTCTAAAGTTTTTATGGTGTTTTCTATTTTGTCAGCATATTTCTCTAGTATAAATTTAAATTTCACTTGAATTTTTATAAATTAATTTTTCACTACAATGTTTAAATTTATAAAAATGGATTTTCCATTTTTTCCTGTCCAATAGAAGTTTGAGGACCATGACCTGGAAGTACAACTGTCTCATCTGGTAAAACTATAAGCTTACTTTTTATACTGTTTATGAGTGTATTGTGATTTCCTCCTTTAAAATCAGTTCTTCCTACAGAATATAGAAAAAGTGTATCTCCTGTAAACACAGTATCACCAGTGAAAAAGCTTACTCCTCCTGGTGTATGTCCAGGTGTATAAAGTGTCTTTAACTTTATGTTTCCAACTTCAAATACATCGTTATCTTCAATGTATATATCAACTTCATCTATAAGATTTCCGTACATAAATTCTCCTGATTTCATCATATTATAATCTTCCCTGTTTACTGCTATAGGTGCATTGTATTTACTCTTTATTTCTTTTGCTGCACCTGTATGATCTGCATGGCCGTGAGTCAGCAATATATACTCTACCTTTGCTTTTGAATCATCTATGGCACGAATTATATCTTCCACATTATCACCAGGGTCAATTACTGCACATTTACTCTCTTCTTCGTCTATTACTATATAACAATTAGTCCAATATGCTCCTACTATAAGTTTTTTCAATTTCATAAAAATGCCTCCTTACCTTTTCTTTTATTTTGATAATTAACTCAATTTACACAGTTTAAAAAAATTACGACACAACTTTTTCAAGAGGACAATTGACAGAGGACAGATGACAATGAAGGTGAGTTTTCCTCCTTACGTCAGAAAACTAATTTATTTTTAAGCTTGTTTTGCTAATGCAAAACATCTCTTAAGCAGGCTCTAAAATCTGTGATTTTCAGATAATTGCTTGCTCAGAAAGTACT